>Ga0210057_1003274_pt1 | contig 22428 bp, 22 predicted proteins | sample CryGeyCG2114_010_2_FD_183968 | JGI IMG/M metagenome (GOLD analysis project Ga0210057, IMG submission 183968) | Groundwater microbial communities from aquifer - Crystal Geyser CG10_big_fil_rev_8/21/14_0.10 (SPAdes) (version 2) | ecosystem: Environmental > Aquatic > Deep subsurface > Groundwater ...
CGGCCCTGGAAACCCAGCCGTTATCAAGCTGGTGGGAGCGCGCCCAGTCAAGTTGTTTGACGGCCTGGCGGCGGTACTTCTCTTTGCCCAGCACTTGCCAAGCCCTCAGCAGGCCCAGCGCTACCCGGCTGTGGTAGCTGTGGCTGACACCGCCAAAAGTGAAGCGAACCCAACTGCCGTCGGCGCGCTGGACGCGGCACAAGAACTCGGCCGCTCCTGCCAGCGTCCGCCGGTAGGCGGATCGCCGTCGCTTGGCCCGAGGGTGGTGGCGCTTGAGCCTGGAGTTACGGCGCGAGGAGACGGCAGGACGTCGAGATTCACGAAGACGCAAGTACCGGTCTAAGTACTCGGCAGCATCGGCCAGCCCGATCAAGTCTTGGCCAGTGTTGAAAATGGTCGGTGAGGATCGCCGCTTGACCGTCGGCGGATGGGTGCGCAGTCCACCGCTGGAGTGGCGCATCTCTACCAAAAAATCAGCCATCACCAGCGCCCGTTCGGCCAGCGTCTCGTCCCCAAAGTACTCGGCTGCCGCCAAAAAGGTTTGGATGATGTAGCCGGTAGTCTCGATGTACGACGGCGCCCAGCCACTCACCAACGAGTACCAAGCCGCTACCCCACCGTCGCCGGTAGCGTCCTGGGCCCGGCACAGCCACTCAATAGCCGCCGTCAAGTGTTCACGCCCTGGGCGGCCGGGACGGCTGCTCCGCCAAGCGTCGGCCCAACTCTGCCGGATGATGGCCGCCGCGTCTACCATCCCCACCTCTCTAGACCAAAAACCGCCGAGCGATGCTGGCCCAGTTAAGCTTCGTTTCTACCAACTGGCGGCCGCGCCGGCCCATGGCTTCTCGCCGAGCAGGGTCGCGGCCCAGCTCGATAATCCGCTTGGCCAGGTCGGCCGCGTCTCCTTGTTTGTACAACAGAGCGTTGTCGTTGCTGATCCTGGTCTTGGCGCCCAGCCGATGGTTAGCGATGAACGGCCGCGAGCAGCTGGCAGAGTCATTCATGGCTAGCGATTCCTGGAGCGGCCAGACCGCCACATCAGCTAAAGAGTAGTAACCGAGCAACTCTTGGTGGGGCTGGTTACCTGTCCACCGAATCCTGGCGGTGACGTTGTCCGGCAGTCCAGCCAGGCACTGCTGACGATACTCGGCCGGGCCATCGCCCACGATAGCGCACCAGCTCTCCGGCAACTGGGACAGCACTTCAGCAAAAGCCTGAGTCAACAGGTGGACGCCCTTAGCCGGCACTACTTTGCCAGTATAGATGACCACGTAGTTATCACTGCCGATTGACAAGCGGTGGCGCAGTTCCCGGCGCTTCCGCGCTGAGAAGCGAAACAGCTGCGGGTCTGTGCCGTTATCGACTACTTCTACGTCCCGGTCGACGCCGTACACCTCCTTAATAATCCCCACCGTGTCATCTTGCAGAGCAATGAACTTGTCGGCCACGTCCAGCTCACGGGCAAACAAGGCTCGGAAACCGCCGTACATGACCTGCTTGAGACTTGATTTTTCCAGCTGTAGTTCTGAGGGTAAGTGGCTATCAACCAGCACTAACTTAAAATGGTCCTGCTTGGGCCGATGGTCCCGCTTGGGCCGCTTGAGCCGCGCCATCCGGATCGCGGAAGGACTGCTGATGCCAAACACGATCACCAACTCGGGCCGATACTTGGTGACGGCCGCCTCCAAGCCGACAATGTGTGTCCGAGCGAACATCTCAGCTGCTACCGGTAACCGCTGGACGTGAACGCCGTGCTCTCTAAAAGTACCCACCGATCGCCGTCTCGGGCCCAGCTGGTCCTGACGGGTTGTTTGGTAGTTGGCGAACGGGAAGTAACGGTCGGAAGTGATGACTTTAACGGTGTGGCCTTGCTGGATAAGTTGGCGGGCGATCTGGGGCTTAGCGTAACCGATCACCGCTTGGAAGTAGTCAGAAACGATGGCGATTTTCATAGCCTGATGGGTACTTTCTTGGGCGCTTGAGGCACGCCCAGTTGGGACACCACCACCTGTCGAGCCCGGAGTTCCTCGACAGTAGTCGGGGACAGCGTTTGCCTGGTGTCGATCACCGCTTTCAGCCGTCGAAACTTGCCCCAGTCTAGCTTACTGAACTCTTGGTGGTCAACGGCGATCACCACCAGCTGAGCTTGCCGGTGGAGCTGACTAAGTGGTACCAACCTGATGTTGGGGTGATCGGGTGGTCGGCTAGTCACGTGAGGATCGTGGGCCAGCACGGTGACGCGCTTGTCAAGCAGGGCCGCCAACTCTAAACCAGGGCTCTCCCTGATATCGTCGACATCTGCCTTGTACGACAACCCCAGCAAGCCAATGGTGAGCGATGACAGCCTTAATTGAGCGGCCAGTGCCCCCACTCGGCCAGCCACGTACCGCGGCATGGCGGCGTTGATCTCTAACGCCAGCCTGATCAGCGAGCTGTGGTCGAGGTCGGCGCCGGCCAGGAACCACGGGTCGATCGGCAAGCAGTGACCGCCCACCCCCGGGCCCGGCCGGTGAACGTTAACGCGAGGGTGCTTGTTGGCCAGCTCGATGGCCTGCCAGGCGTCAAACCCGGCATGCTCGGCAATCTGGGCCAGTTGGTTAGCCAGGGCAATGTTAACACTCCGGTAAGTGTTTTCCAGCAGTTTCACGGCGGCGGCCGTAGTCAGGTCGGTCCGGGAAATCTTACCTTTGACAAACCGGCGGTACAGCTGGGCAGCCTGTCGGCCGGCTGCCTCGTCGTCCGCCCCGATGACTCGATCGTTGTAGACCATCTCGCTCAAGGTGTTGCCGGGCAGGGCCCTTTCCGGACAGTAGGCTAGTCGGGCGTCGGGCCGAATGCTCTTGACCGCCGGCAAGATTTTTTCGACTGGGTCGAGCACGCCCACCGTCGACTCAATAATCACCATTGCTCGGGGCGGCGCTTGTGCCTTGATCGACCCCACGGCTGCCATCACCATCTGTAGATCTGCTCGGTGGTGGCGTCGCGGAGTGGGCACGGCTATCAAGTAGTACGGGCTCGGCGACGGTCGGTCGGCAAAGCTAAACGCGCCGGTCTGTTGGACACGGCGCCACAACTTGTCTAGCCCTGGCTCGGCGAACGGCAGCCGGCCAGCCTTGAGGCGACGCAGCTTGCTCCGGTCCACATCAACCCCTCTCACCCGTACCCCAGCGTCAGCCAGCAGCAGCGCGGTGGGCAGGCCGATGTAGCCTAGCCCCAGCACCGTCACTTCCGGTCCGACTTGAGGCGCGCTCATGTTGGCATTTTTTTTCTTGACGTCGATGTGATGTTTAGCTACTTGGCGCATATCTCGAGGGTTTTCCAAACTTTACAGGTGCCGCTGGAGCTCCTCCACAATTTTTTGGCTGGCGGTACCGTCGCCCAGCGAGTCCGTCCAGACAACTTGGTTCATTCGGTAGGCTTTGAGGGCTTGGGCGGCTTTAGCCATATCAACGTGAACAATAAAGTTAGCCGACATCGTCTCCGGCCGCTCGGTGGAGTCGCGCAGTGTCAACAACGGCTTGCGCAAAATGTAGGCTTCCTCTTGGATGCCGCCCGAGTCGGTCATGATCAGCCGGGCGTGCCCGATTAGCTTGAGCATGTGCAGGTAACCTACCGGCGGACAGTCTATCACGCAGCTGGGCAGCTTGAGCCCAAACTTGGCCAAACAGCCGCTGGTCCGCGGATGGAGCGGCCACACCAACGGCAGTTTAGTGCGGCGATGCACGAAGTCCAGCAGAGCGAGCAGTTTGGTGAACACGGCTTTGTCTTCCACGTTCTCCGGCCGGTGGGCCGTGACTAGCACGTACTGGTCTTTGGTGACCCCCAGTTTGCTTAAGACCCTGGTCCGTTCGGCCAGCCGTTGGTGCTGGCGGAGGGCGTCGACTACCGTGTTGCCGGTGATGACAATGGTGCTGTCCTCGATACCTTCATTGAGCAAGTTGGCTTTGGCCCGGGCGGTGGGCGCGAACAACACATCGCTGATCCGGTCTACCAGAATCCGGTTGACCTCTTCGGGCATCCGGTAGTCAAAACTGCGCAGGCCCGCCTCAACATGACCAATCTTGATGTGCAGCTTCTTGGCGGTCAACGCCCCCGCTAAGGTAGTGTTAGTGTCGCCGTGGACCAGCAAAAAACTGGGGTAGCGCTGAAAGCAGATCTCTTCCAGCATGGCCATAGTCTTGCCGGTCTGGATGGCGTGGGTGCCAGAGCGGACCTGGAGGTGGTAGTCAGGCTGATGGAGTTTGAGGTCGGCAATGACGGCCTGGTCCATCTCCTGAGAGTAGTGCTGGTCAGAGTGAATAAAGAGGTGCTCAATGCCCTTTTTTTTGAGTAGGCGCAGTACCGGCGCCATCTTAATAATTTCGGGGCGCGTTCCAACGAGTACAGCCAACATACCAGATGCGCTCCAGCATATCAGTTGCTCTCAAAATGGCAACTGCCGGCGATACAGCTCCTCTAACGACTCTGCCATGGTGGAGATGGTGTAGTGGCGGTTGAACAGCTGGCGGGCCCGCTTGCCCATCGCTCGTCGGCGGCGGGGATGGCGGGCCAGGTAATCAAGCGCCGCTGCCAGCCGGGGCGCCAGCCGCCGCGTCGAGACGATGATGCCGGCGCCGGCTTTGGCCACCTGAGGAAAGTTACAGCCATTGGTGATCAGCACCGGCCGGCCGGCCTGAAGGGCCTCGAGGATACTGATCGAGAAACCCTCGGCTAACGACGGGTACACGAAGACGTCACAGCCGGTCAGTAATTCCTGCTTTTCGGATTCGTTAACCGTGCCGACCAGCTTGACATTGGTGAGCCGATAGCGGTTGATCAAGTTTTCCAGCCGGGGTTGGGCCCCGTCATCGGGACCGGCCAGTATCAGAGTGACCGGCCTCTCCAACTGGGCTAAGGCGCTGACCAGCTCCGGCAAGCCCTTCTGAGGGTGAAGCTTGCCGATGTAGACCACTTTTAGATCGCGGCCGCGACGGCTGGGCCGAAACAGCCGGCCAAAACGGCGGCTGGGCCGAGCAGTGGGCGGCGCCACTCCATTGGCTACTATGGCCACCCGGTCAAACCCCAGGCGGCGCAGGTCGGCGGCCTCCTGAGCGGAAGTGGCCACCAAGCAGTTGACTTGCCGCAGCAACGGCTGGGCCACCAGTCTGAACAACCCGGCTTTAAGCCAACTGCGGCGGCGAGACCTAACAGGATCAAGCACTCCGTGCGCAGATACCACCACCGGCTTTTCCAGCAGTAAGGCTGCGAGCACCAGCACTAGCTGGGGCAGAATATAGACGTCGTGAACGTGGACCAAGGCAAAGGCCCGGTGCCGATGAATAAACCTGCCTACCATTCCCCACCCCGTAAACAGCCGCCAGCGAAAGGCCGGCCGGTTCCACCAGTTGGCAAAGTACTCAACTTCAAAACCGGTAGCGCTGGCCAGCCGTTCACCGGGCCGAATCCGCCGCCGCTCGTCCCAAACATCGGTGGTGTAGATGGTGAGGTGATGGCGCCGCGCCAGATCCCGACTAAGGTCGTACACCACTTTGGCCGGGCCACCGTAGGCCATGGCCGGGTAAAGGTAAGAACATACTTGGAGCAGTCTCATCGCCGAACCACTTTCACACCAACTTGATCAGTACTTGATAGTAAGCGGCGGCTAGCGGGTTGATCAACCGCTTGACTACCGGATGCTGAAACTCGCTAAAAGTAATCCTGGTTGCCATCTGGCTGACTATCTGCCGGTCGGGCACCACCCGCCAGCCAGCCACTTGTCGGCGTTGCCCGACCAGGTGGCGCCGCAGCGCCCACACCGCCTGGTAAGCCGCCAGCTTGCGGCCCAGCCAGCCCGTGCTCAGCGCGTACCCTAGCAAAGCTGTTTCCCAAACCAACAGCATCGGCAAGACCAACAACAGCGTCCTGGCCCGATAGTTCTTGAGAATAGTCAGCCAGCGGTTGCGCTCGGCCCAGTAGAGCTTGTCGTTGAAGGTCAGAGAGGCGCTGTCGGCAGTGGGCCGGTAGCGGTAGGCGTGGTACAGCCGGCTGGCCGGCACGAACCTTAACCGGTACCCAGCCAGTCGCAGCCGCCAACTCAAGTCGGTGTCCTCGTAGTACATAAAGTAGGCATCGTCAAATCCTCCCACTCGGTCAAACATAGTTTTGCGCAGTAACACCCCAGAGCCGCTGACCGAGACGAGCTTCTTGCCGGCCCGCTTGGCCCGTCCGGCCGGCGCCCGGTAGTCACGGATCCAGTCCAGGCCCAAGTACTGCGTCTCTTTGCCGGTCAAGTTGAGGCGCCGGCGCTCATCGAGCAAGTAGACGCTAGGCTGGCAAGCGGCTAGCTGGTCATCGGCCAGCATGGCTCGGACCAACGGCTGGGCAAAGTCTGGCGCAACCACCGTGTCCGGATTGAGCACCAGCACTTGTTGGGCCCGGGCCCGGGCGATACCGTGGTTGCAGCCGCCGGCAAAGCCGCGGTTGTGCCGCTGAGGCAGCCAGCTCAAGGTGGTGGCAGTTCTGACGCTTACCGCTGACGCCGGCCGGCCGCTATCAGCGCCGCCACTTACCGACCGCTGGAACGCCGCCACCGCTGCGGCCGTCTGGTCCGTTGAGTTGTTATCAACTACCAGCACTTCCAGCCGTGGGTAGCTGGCCCGCCACAGTGATCTCAGACAAGCAGTAATGTGCTCAGCAGAGTTGTAAGTGACGATCACTACCGAAAGCAGAGGAAGTTGGCGCGCCATATCACCCAATCTACAACCACCCTTGGTCAAGGTACCAGCGACCGGTCTGCCGCGCTCCCGCCTGAAACGACGTCCGCGGCCGGTAACCAAGTTCTCGGCGGGCTCGGGAAATGTTGTAAGAGTAACTGGTCACCATCGTCCTCACCCGGGAAGGGAACAGCGGCGGCTGCCACTCGATAACCGGCCGCAGTAGGCCCGAGACTGCCTGTAAGCCCACGGCCATGCCCAGGGCAACCGGGTAAGGCAGGCGCCGAGCCGGCGGCGGACGACCAATGCTGGCGGCTATGTCTGCCGCTACTTTGGCAAAGGGGGTAGGTCTTGCCCCAGCCAGGATGTACTCTCCCGTGTGGCGGCGGCTGGCGGCGGCTTGGAGCGTGCCCTTGACCAAGTCTTTAACAAAGACGTAGTGCATTTGGTTGCGGCCGTCACCCACCATCGCAAAGCGGCCGCGGTGAATGGCCCGGTACAGCCCCAAAGTCGGGCCTACCTCGCGCGGGCCATAGACGCTGGCGGGCCTAATGATGGCGTACTTCAAACCGTTTTCCCGATGTGCTCGGCGGACAACTTCCTCGGCTTCCCACTTGGACCGACCGTACCAGTTAGTAAACGCCGGCGGGTGGGACTCGTTCACCTTGACCAGGTCACCGGTGTCGGCCGGCATACCATAGACGCCGATACTGGAGTAAACCACCACTTTGCGAACACCGTGCTTGATGGCGGCCCGGACCACGTTGGCCGTGCCGGCCACGTTGTGGTGATAGTACTCGGCGTAGCTGCGGCCATTAAAGTCGATCTTGGCTGCCAAGTGGTACACCTCATCCGCCTGACTAAGCGCCCGAGTAACGGAGCGGCGATCTCGGATGTCAACGCGGCGGACCTGTTGGGCAGGATCGATGCTGTCAGGCAGAAAGCGCGGTGGCTGCCACGGGGCTGCCAGTAGCAGCAACCGCCGGGCGTGGCCGGCTGCCACCAGCTCGTCTACCAAATGGCTACCGATAAAACCGGCCGCCCCGGTGATTGCTATCTTCTTTGCCATAGTCGTGCCCGAACCGTTGCCAGACGTCAATTCACGATGTATGCGTAAAACTATCTATAATTAAACGTACGAAAACGGTTCTAAAGAGTGCTAGAATCCTAACATGCGGCGGTGGTTGGTGGTTTTGTTCATGTTTAGCTGGCTGCTTTTCAGCCTGCTGGCCTCTGGTTTTGTCGATTCCCAGGACGGCTTCCAGTACTTGGCCGTAACCCGGCGGATGTACTACGACCAAACTTTAGCACTACCCCAAGAAGAGTTTCCCGACGACAACATTCACCTCAGCTTAGCCCTGGGCCGTGAGGGACGGTCATTCAGTCCCACCGGCCTAGGTTACAGCCTGGCGCTGATACCGGCGGTAGCGTTCGAGGACGTCGTCACCCGGTTAGCCGGGGTGGAGCCGCTCAGCGCCTTTCCGCTCCAGAGCGACTGGCCGGTCCTGCTGGGCGCCAGCTTGACCAATGCCGTGCTGGGCGCCGGCTTAGTGGTCGTACTGTACCTACTGATGCGCGAGACCGGCCTGCCCCACCGCTCAGCCGGCTGGTTGAGCCTGGTGCTGGTGACTGCTTCCAATCTCTTTGCCTACACCAAGCACACCTTTCCCCACATGATGTTCGTGACGTTCATGACCCTGAGTTTCTACCTAGTCAGGCGTTTTGCCCGTCGCCGCCGCCGGCGCTACTTACTGGCTGCCGCCCTGAGCTACGGCCTGGTCGTTATCAGCTACAACCCTACCTTCTTGTTCCCACTGCCCGCCCTGGCCGTCTACTATTTATACCTCACTAGGTTCCGCCTCGGCTGGGACGCGGCTTGGTGGCGACGGGCAGTAGCGGACCTGGGAGTGGCTGCGGTAGGCGTCGCGCCGTGGCTGTTGCTTTATGCGTGGTTTAATCACGCCAGGTTCGGCGGGGTGGCCTCGAGTGGCTACGGCGGTTACAACCTTGACTCACTGGCCAAGACCTTTCTGCCGCCGGCCCGAGTCTACGTGGAGGGATTCTGGGGGTTACTGTTTAGTCCCGGCAAGAGCGTTTTTCTGTTCACGCCGCTGCTGGTCCTGTTGATCGCTTTCTGGCACAAAGTACCTGCCAAGGTTTACGCTGAAGCAGCGGCCTTGGTAATGTTGGTGGCGGTCTATCTCTACATGATCGGCACTCTGCTGGGAGGGAGCGATTTTCCGGTCTGGCACGGGGACTCCAGCTGGGGGCCGCGCTACATCTTGCCAATCCTGCCGCTGGCCCTGGTAATAATCGCTCACATTTTTCAAGCCATGTCTCGCCGCCAACGACTAGGGCTGTTCTTGCCGCTGGTGGTATTGGGCATCTGGATAGAGCTGGCGGGGATGCTGCTGCCTTACCAGCTCAGGTTTGCCGGCCTCCAGACTGACGTGTTCTTCAACCAGCGCAACTTCAACGTCTTTGAGTATGGCAACGAGATCCCTCGGTACGCGCCGGCTTTCTCGATGACCAAAAAGTTGGTCACCAGGTTGGCCCAGCTCCCTGACCAGTTTCAGCGGGGACACTACGACTTTAGGCTGATGGACGGTTTTGTCAGGCCGTTTAGGATCGTCAACGGCACTTGGCGTGAGCCCTTGCCGCGCTCGCTGATCACTTTTGACAACGCCCAGCAGCCTCCCCGCCAAGTGATGCTCCAGCTGCGCAACCACCAGCTAGTACCCACCAGCAGCCACTCGGCCCTAGTCAGTATTTCGCTGAACAACCAACTGCTCACCCAAGAAAAGTTCGACATTAATGAAGAACGGCAGGTCAGCTTTAACTTACCCACCGAGCTGGTCCAAGACAAAGATAATCGGCTGCTGCTCAGCTACGACTTGGTAGGGACCAGTTCTGCCTACTTGGAGAAACGGCAGATCATGTTTCTCCAAGCCGCCGCTATCAACGGCCAGCGCCAGTCGCTCGACACCATTGACTACCCGTACGTCTCACCGGTGTCACGCGGCTTGCTGGGCAGTGACTACGTTTACTACGGTACCGACCAGACAGATCCGTGGGATATTTGGCACATGCACTCGGGAGTCTATGAAGAAACTTTTGACCTGTGGTGGCTGAGACCGTTTCACTACTGGGACTTTCCCCGATCATTTTTTGTGGGGCTACTGGCGCTAAACGTCACTGGCTTGATGTGGGCCGGGTTTCAGTGGTGGCGACTGGTCCAGGGCCGCTCACCTCGGCTGCCTCGCTAGAGTGAACCGGCAGGGGCGCACGGCGGTCGGCTGGTAGAGTGAGGCTTTCACTGGCCGTGCCGATTGCCTAGAATAGAGTTGTTGCGAAAGAGCGATGATGATTACTTCGCGGCAAGCCCAATAAAACGCGACATGGCTGTTCAACCCCCGCTCCCCGAAAAGTGCTGGTGGCGGGACGGCCTGGCCAGTACCGAACTTGACCAGCTTCGCTCCGAGTGGGGCCCCAACATCCTGCCCCACCAACCACCGCCTTCAGACCTTCACTTCCTGATGGCCCAGTTCAAAAATCCGCTGGTGCTGGTGCTAGTGGTGGCGATGGTGATTACCCTGGCGCTCAAGGAGCTGACCGACACTTTAGTGATCGGTTTGGCGGTCGGCATCAACACCGTGCTGGGCTTTGTCCAGGAGCGCAAAGCTTTCCGCACTCTCGAGTCGCTCAAGAACGTGCTGTCACCACAAGCTTGGGTGGTTCGCGACGCTCAAAAACAGCACCTCGACGCTGTTGAGTTGGTTGTAGGTGATGTCATGTTGGTCCATCCCGGCGACAAAGTCAGCGCCGATGGTGTCATTCTGGAAAGCAACGACTGCTGGATAAATGAAGCGGTGGTGACCGGCGAGAGCTCGCCGGTCGAAAAAAACGTTTATAGCGAGTTTCCCGACCGAGTAGACAGCCTTCACCAAGCCGCGTCGTTCGCTCGCCAGCAGGAAAACATTCCCGAGCGGCAGCACGCCTGGATGGGCAGCGTGGTGTCATCGGGCACTGCCACCGTGCTGGTCACCCATACCGGCGCTGATACCATGCTGGGCGACATCTCGGCCCAGGTTACCGAGCACGGAGAAGAGGCGACGCCGCTGGAGCGGCGGCTGTCGCACTTAGCCAGGTTGCTGACAGTGATCGTGGCTGTGATGTCGGTGGTCATTTTTGTCTTGGGTTGGCTGGACGGTCGGGACCTGCTGGAGATGTTCACCACCGCCGTTGCTTTGGCGGTAGCAGCCATCCCAGAGGGATTGGTTGTCTCTCTGACCGCCGTTTTAGCCCTGGGGATGTACCGCATCCTGAAACGCCAAGTGGTTGTCCGCCGGCTGATGGCCGCCGAAACCTTGGGCAGTGTCACTACTGTCTGTCTGGACAAGACCGGCACCCTGACCGAGGGCCAACTGCGAGTTGTCGAGACGAACTTCAGCGATGACCGTCAAGCCCAGCTGGCGGCTATCCTGGCCAACGATCGGCGGGACCCACTGGACATCGCCCGCTGGGACTAGGCAACCAAACAGTTCGACGACCAGGGCAAGCCTTTTGTCCAGCCCGATGACTTCCTCAAACAGCACCAGCAGAACATCGAGCTAATCCCGTTCTCGCTGGAACGACGGTTCGTGGCCGCCCGCCTGGACAGCGATCTCTACTTAGTGGGAGCGCCAGAGGACGTCATAGCCCGGTGCCGGCTTACTCCAGCTCAACAGGCCAGTACTTCCCAAACCATTCACAGTTGGGCCCAACAGGGGCGGCGGATGATCGCTTTTGCTCACGCTCCGGCCGGCAGCCCGCCCACCGCCGCCTCAACCACCGCCGCCTCAATCAGTGCCAGCTCAACCAGCGGCGAACACCAAAGTGCTTTCCGGGAACCATCCCGGACGGCCCGCCGCCGCCTCTCCCAACTCAAGCACACCCGCCAACCCCAGTCACCTGATAAACCGGAGTTTAGCTGGCTGGGGCTGATGGCATTTGTCGACCCTATCCGGCCAGGCATCATGCCGGCGCTGGAAGCGGCCCAGGCCGCCGGCATCAGGCCGATCGTCATCACCGGCGACTACGCACCGACTGCCAGAGCGGTGATGGGCCAGCTGGGCATCGCCATCGATGACGACCAAGTGGTCACCGGCACCGAGTTGAAGAATCTCAACGACAGCCAGCTCAACGATCGGCTCCAAACCAGCCGGTTGTTCGCCCGGATCAAGCCGTCCCAAAAACTGCGCATTGTCCAAGCCCTTCAGCGCCAGCATCAGGTGGTGGGCATGATGGGCGACGGCGTCAACGACGCCCCGGCGCTGAGCGCGGCTGACATCGGCATCGCCGTAGACTCGGCAACTGAAGTAGCCAAAGAGGCCGCCGACATCGTCCTGCTCAACCAAAACTTCTCGACTATCCTGGCCGCTATCGAGGAAGGCCGGGCTATTTTCCAGAACTTGCGCAAGATCGTGCTCTACTTGCTGAGCGACACTTTTTCGGAAGTAATCCTGATCATGGGCGGTATCTTGCTGGGCATTCCCCTGCCGCTGACCGCCGCCCAAATCCTGTGGGTAAACTTGGTAAACGACGGCCTGCCCAACCTGGCCCTGACGCTGGAGCCCAAAGACGACGACCTACTGGAACAGCCGCCGCGCGACGCCAACAGCCCGATCATCGACTCAGAGATCTTGCTACTGATCGCTTTGATCTCGATCGTCACCGGTGGTTCACTGCTAGCCATTTTTGCGCTGCTGCAACCGCAACTGGGTACCGCCGCCGCTCGGAGCATTGTCTTTGCTACTTTGTCGCTCAACTCGCTGTTGTATGTTTTCTCTTCACGGAGCCTGCGCCGCAGTGTCATCCACGACCCTCCCTGGCGCAACCCGTGGCTGATCGTGGCTTCCTTAGTTGGCCTACTGCTGACGCTGGCTGGGCTGTACGTACCCGTTCTGCAGACGATCTTAGACACTGAGCCGTTGGCGACCACCGGCTGGCTGATCGTTATCTCACTAAGTTTGGGAGCGATATTTTTGATCGAGGCGGTCAAGCTGCTGTATCACTGGTGGCAGCCGGCCGGCCGAGTTGGTGACCGGACTGGTGGCCGGGTTGGCCTCCATCCTGGCGGCCAGCCAGCTTCAACTTGAACACGCCGACGGTAGCGGCAAACGCTGCCAAGTGCATCAAGCTTAAGCTGGTGGTAGTAGCAATGTTAGCGGGGGACAGCCACAACGGGATAAGCGACAAGATCAGCACGATCACCGCGATGCTCTCAAAAACTTTCATGCCGGCGACTACCAGCCGCTGTAAAACGGCCAGCAACACTACCGCCACCGCTACCGGCACCACGCTGGAGACCGCCACCATCGCTAACTGGACCGGCTGGAGATCGGTCGCGCCCGGAAACTGGACCATGAAGTCAACTTGCAAGGCCTGACCAACCAAAAAAATGACGGTGTTGGCGACGGTAGCGATGACGGCAGCTACCACCGCGGCTTGGAGGTACGTCTGAAATGATGGGTTTGACATGGTAACGTCATCTTACACAGTTCAGAGAGTGGATTCAACTTTTTTACTTGACAACTTGACAAGAAAAATTACAATCAACCTATGAAAACTCTAACTGTTGGTGAATTTAAGGCAAAATTTTCTGAGGTGATTGATAATCTTCTAGCTGGGCAAGAAACCACGGTGACATATGGTAAAAAGAAGAAGATAATCGGCATTTTTGTTCCATATAATAAGCAAAAAATAAAGCTGGGGCTGCTGGAAAGAAAAGCGTCGGTCAAGTTCGCCCCAGACTTTAAGATGACAGACGAGGAGCTTTTGGTGTCGTGAACTACCTTTTGGATACCCACGCCCTGGTATGGAGCCATGTGTCGCCCCGAGAACTTTCTGCAAAAGTCAGGAGTCTTTTTGAAGCAGGTGACGGTACCTTTTGGGTGAGCGCCGTCTCGTTTTGGGAAGTATCTATCAAGTATGTCATCGGCAAACTTGATCTTAACCAAACAACTCCCAGCGAGCTTTACGAGTACTCACTTGATGCTGGCTTTAAGATCCTGAACTTAGATGCCAAGTTCGCTGCTAACTTTTACAAATTGACGAGATTAAAGAATAAAGACCCTTTCGATAGGCTACTTGCCTGGCAAGCAATAAATGAGAACATGATACTTCTATCAAAGGACAAGGGCTTTGATGACTATAAAAAGTTTGGGCTAAAGAGGGCTTGGCGATGAAGAAACTGGTTCAAATTACCAGGAAGGTTTTAGTACCTATGTTCGGCGCCTACCCCTTGAGGTGCTGGTCGTAAAACTCGATCGTCCGCCGCATAGCGGTAGCAAAGGCCGGCTCTCCCAAGTCGTGGTCACTGCTGGCGTACTCAAAGTACTGATGCCGGGCCCCAACCGCTTCCAGCTCTTCAACTAAGTCTCGGGAGTACTGGACAGACACTACTGGGTCATCCTGGCCGTGGTGGAGCTGAAGCGGTGCCTCGAGCTCATCCAGGTAACTCGTCAAGGCCGCCTGCTGCCAAAACTGGCTGTCAAGATCGATGTCGCCCGTTACTCTGAGTAGTTCGCTGGCTTGACGACGGTTGGTCTCTGCCTGGTCGCTGTCAGGATCGTAACTGGCATCGTTCAAGCGATAATCCACCAAATCCTGATAAGAGTAGACCGCGCCGGCCCAGATCACCCCGGCCTTGATACTGTCGTCAACCAACATCGACTTTAACGTCACGTTACCGCTCATGCTGTGGCCCCACATGCCGATTCGCTCTGGGTCAACTTCCTCAAACTGCTGGAGACTGCGAACGGCGTTGATGGCATCGATGGCATAGCCGGAAGAAAAGTAAGCGCCGGTAGGCACGCCCTCTGACTGGTCGTGGCCGCGGAAATCAATCTTGAACACCACGTAGCCGCTGCGGGCCAGGGCGTCGACGTAAGCCTGGTAGCGCTGCTGCGTCCGGTACTGCTGAGGCGGAATAAAACCGTGGTTAAAAACGATCGCCGGCCAGCCGCAGGCTGGTCGCTCACCGCTGGGCACGGTCAGTAAGCCGTTGATCCGCAGGCCGTCAGACTGGTAGCTTGCCAGGTAACGACGGTAGTTACTGCCGACAGCCAGCTCTTGGTCAAGCGAGACAGGACTGCCGGTGAACTGGCGGCGGCGCAGGTTTGGTACCAAAAAGTCAGAGCTAAAGACCTCGGGCAGTTGGGACGGCTGGTCACCAGCTTCGATCCGCGCCAGCTGGCGCTGACCGAGCCTGTCTAACTGCAGCCCAATCACTGCCGCTCCGATCAGCACCAACCCGGCCGCCGTCATTAGTTTCACTTTAGCCCTCGAGCTCATTGCCAAAGTCCGGCTGGTGACCAAAGTAAGGTAAAGTAAAGGCCATCGCTTTACCATTGAACCACACCATTGGCACAGCGTGGTGTTAGCCAGCCGACAGCCTATCTTTAGGCCATCGGATACAAATAATCGTACAATAGGCGGTGTGCCGTCGCTCAAACCCAACGTCCCTCTGGTTTCCGGTTCCGGCCCAGCCGCGATTATCGTCGGGGTTGCGGTCGTCAGCCTAGCAGTGTTTACTGGCCTTATGTGGTGGAACTCGCGCGCCAGCGATCCGTTTGCCAACAGCCGGCCCGAGTTCGCTCGGCTGGAAGAGCGCGCCGACCTGGCGAAAGCCACTTTTGCCGGCGGTTGTTTTTGGTGCATCGAGGCGCCCTTTGAACAAGAGGAGGGTATCGAGGCGGTGATGAGCGGCTACACCGGCGGCCAGGTCGAGCACCCCACCTACCAGCAAGTGCTGACCGGCCGGACAGGTCACCGCGAGTCGGTCCGTGTCTACTACCATCCAGAGCAAATCAGCTACCAGCAGCTGCTCGATATTTACTGGCTGCAGATCGACCCGACTGACGACGGCGGCCAGTTCTCGGACCGCGGCTCGGAGTACACTACCGCCATCTACACCCACGATGACGATCAGCGGCGGCTGGCCGAGCAGTCCCGCCAAGCCGTGGAACAGAGCGGCCGCTACCAGGGCCGGATCGTCACCGAGGTACTGCCGGCCGAGCCGTTCTACCCGGCCGAAGACCACCATCAAGATTATTACTTGCGCAACGCCGAGCGCTACCAGCGCTATCACGCTTTGTCTGGTCGCCGGGCTTTCATCGAGTCGGTCAAGGACCGACTTCAGGGGGAAAAGAGGTAGAAGGCCAAAAAGGATAGCTCAGCGCTAATTTTTAGAGGCGCCAACCTTTAGGGCGACAACTTGCCGACTGCCTACCTGTCTATCTACTGGTCTGCCTTCCGGTCTACTTACTGGTCTGCCTGTCGCTCTTCAGCTTTCTGCTTCTGGTCCTCCTGCTTGACTTTCTGTTCAACTTGGCGCTTCTTGGTCTCGAACCTCATCACGCTAAACAAAATGAAGCTGACTGTCACCATCACCGCGATGTTGAGCCCGTACTGTGCCAGTGCCTCGACCACCAGCACGGCGCTGACTGCGGCCAGCACGCTCACCAGCACCAGGCCAATGGTCGGGGCAAAGGTGCCAACCAGAGCGGTCGGGCTGTACTCGGTCAGCTGCAGAAAGAGCGCGGTGACCCCGGCCGAGGAGTGCTGTCTTCGATCAGCGTCTCGATGGCCTCAGTTTTCTCCCACTCTCGGAGGTTGCGAAACAAAACAATGTTGAAAGACATCGAACTACTCCAGAAATCAGACTACTCCAAAAAATCGTGAAGCCGTTTGCGGCGGCTGGGATGACGGAGCTTGCGCAGGGCTTTAGCCTCGATCTGGCGGATCCGCTCTCGGGTGACACCGAACTTCTTGCCAACTTCTTCCAGCGTCATCGCTTTGCCGCCCTTGAGGCCGAAGCGCATCTTCAGCACCCGGGCTTCCCGATCGGACAGCGCCTCGAGCACCTCGTCAATGTTTTCACGCAGCATCTGCTGAGAAGTAGATTCGTACGGTGAAACCTGCCGGTAGTCGGCAATGAAATCGCCCAGCACACTGTCGTCCTCGCTGTCACCCACCGGCGACTCGAGCGAGGTAGTGTTTTGAGAAATCTTGAAGATCTCGCGGACCTTTTCTGGGTCCATCTCCATCACCTGACCGATCTCTTCAGGGGTGGGCTCGCGGCCCAACTCCTGCATCAGCTTGCGCGAGGTGCGCATCAGCTTGTTGATCGTCTCCACCATGTGAACTGGGATGCGGATAGTTCGGGCCTGGTCGGCGATCGCCCTGGTGATAGCCTGGCGGATCCACCAGGTGGCGTAGGTGGAAAACTTAAAACCTTTGGTCCAGTCGTACTTCTCGACGGCCCGGATCAGGCCCTTGTTGCCCTCCTGGATCAGGTCGAGGAAAGTCATGCCGCGGCCGATGTATTTCTTGGCGATCGACACCACCAGCCGCAGGTTGGAAGAGGTCAGCTTTTCTTTGGCTGCGCTGTCGCCGGCTTCGGACCGCTGGGCCAGCCTGATCTCCTCTTCCCTGGTCAGCAAGGGAATGCGGCCGATCTCTTTGAGGTACATTCGGACCGGGTCGGCCGAGCCTTCCGACTCGAGCGTACTCAAGATCTGCAGCTCCCGCTGGGTGGTGGTCAGCGCCTCGTCATCACTGTCTTGGGAGACCGACTCGAAAATATCGACGCCCGTCTGATAGAGCTGGTCGTACAGGTCGTCAAGCTGAGGCAGGTACAGCTCCGGCTCGACGAAAGTGTCGAGCACATCCTCTTGGGTTAAGAACCCTTGAGACTTGGCCTTCTTGATCAGTGCCTTGATGTCTTTGGTCAGCGCCTTGGAAAGTGTTGCCATAAATTACTCAATTGCTACCCAAGCTGCTCAAGTTGCCCAAGTTGCCCAGTCGTAGCTGCTCGAGCGACAACACACCGCTTTTTGACCAAAAAGAGGTAAAAAAGGTAACTGGAGCTTTGCAATGGGCTCATTATACCTTGCCGCGCAACATCATCGTATCGACCACCCGCTTGACGGCCAAAGCGTAGGCGTCCATCCGGAGTGGCTGGTGGGTAGTCTGGTGCATTTGCCACACCTGGTCAAAAGCCCGGTCCATCACCCGCTTCAAGCGGGATATCACGTCTTCGTGGTGCCAGCGGTAACCCTGCAGGTTCTGGGCCCACTCGAAGTACGATACCGTCACCCCGCCGGCGTTGGCCAGAATGTCCGGCACCACCGTCACGTTGTTGGCGGCCAGGATTTGGTCGGCTTCAGTAGTGACAGGGCCGTTGGCCATCTCGATCACCGCCTGGGCCCGAACCCGGCCGGCGTTGTCAGCGGTAATCACCCCCTCAAGGGCGGAGGGAACAAGCACCGTCACCGGCAGTTCCAGCAAAGTTTGGGGCGTCAGGCCGCGCCCGTTGTTCGGCTGGTTGGCCTGGTTGCCGAGATACTGGTCAAGTGAGCCGGTGTCGCGCTTGATTTGGCGAGCCTGGTCGGGATCGAGACCGTCCTCCAGGTAAGCTACACTCCGCGAGTCCGACACCGCCACCACCTTGTAGCCGCGCTCCGCCGCCCGCTTGGCAAACCAGTAGCCCACGTTACCAAACCCTTGGATAGCCAGCGTTACCTGGCTGGGCTCAAGGTGGTTAACTTTCGCCAAGTTCTCCAGCACGTACACGCCGCCTAAGCCGGTAGCTTCCTCACGGCCGGACGAGCCGCCTAGCTGGAGCGGCTTGCCGGTAAAGCTGGCCAGGGCATTTTCCGGCTGGGTGTGCAGCTTTTCCCACATCACCTGTTCGTACTCATCCACCATCCAAGCCATGATCTGGGCGTTAGTGCTGACATCCGGAGCCGGCACGTCCACCCACGGCCCGACGTAGTCGCACAGTAGCCGAGCGTAGGCGCGGGCCAACCGCTGGAGCTCGGCCGGGCTGAGCCGGTCAACATCAACGGTCACGCCACCTTTAGCGCCGCCGAAGGGAATGTCAACTACCGCCGTTTTCCAGGTCATCCAGGTGGACAACGCCACCACCTCCTGACGGGTGACGTTAGGGTGAAAGCGCACCCCGCCTTTGTACGGTCCCCGAGAGTTGTTGTGCTGAGAACGGTAGGCCGGAACAGTGATTTGGCGACCGTCGTCGGCTTGGATGGTGATGTCCTGTTCGATGACGTTGTCGGGCGTCTTGAGCCGGTCGATGGCCCGGTTAAACCGGACAGGGTCGTCAAACCGGTCGCGCAGCAGCTCAGCAACTTGGTCAAGCTGGGCGTGGGCCTCAAACTGGGGGTTAGAGATGCTCATCGGACTTTCTTATTAAGTAGGTTCTAGCGCCTATGGCCGGATCAGTTGTGCTGATACCTACCACGCCGTAACTTAAGACCTACTGTAACTCCAACCACCGCTCGGCATCGATAGCGGCCATACACCCCTGGCCAGCCGCGGTGACCGCCTGCTTGTAGCGGACGTCAACCACGTCCCCGGCCGCGAACACGCCCGGCACCGACGTCATACTGGGAAACTTGACCAGACCGTGGTCATCGAGGTGCTGACGGGCTAACTCTAGGCCCAGCTGAGAAAAACTGTCGCGGGTGATAACGTAGCCGTGATCGTCCAGCTGGAGCTGATCGCGGAGCAGCTGAGTGACTGGCTTGTGGCCGATGGCGATAAACACGCCGTCAGCCGGCAGTTCCTGGAGCTGACCGTCCTGTTCGACTTTAATTTTTTCGACATGATCAGCGCCGATGACTTCTTTCAAGCTGGAGTTCCACATCACCTTGACTTTGTCGTTGTTCAAGACGCGCTCCTGCATGATCTTGCTGGCGCGAAACTGGTCGCGGCGATGGATAACGGTCACTTTCTTGGCAAACTTGGTCAAAGCCAGCGTGTCTTCCATGGCGCTGTCGCCACCGCCGATCACGTAAGTTACTTTGTCGCGGAAAAAGGCGGCGTCACAGACAGCGCAGGTGCTGACTCCCTTACCAATTAGCTGACGCTCGCCGGGGACGCCCAGCAGGATCGACACCGCGCCAGTGGAGATGATCACCGCCTGGGCTTCAACGTCGGGCGGTTGCTGTTTGGCTTGGTTGACAACTGCCAGGATGTCCTCGTCACTGCCCACCTCAAAAACTTCGGGGTTAGTGCCGGCCGGCAACTGGGTCCACAGCTTAAACGGCCGCTGGGAGAGATCGGCCGCTACTACGTAGCTGTCCTGGACGTTAGTTCCAAACCGCTCCGCCTGTTGGCGAAAGGTCATCATCATTTGCGGGCCGTTGATCCCCTCGGCAAAGCCGGGGTAGTTCTCGACGTCGCTGGTGTACATCAGCTGACCGCCGCTTTTAATGCCGGCGAACAAAGTTGGTTCCAGCCTGGCACGAGCGGCGTAAATACCGGCGGTGTAGCCGGCCGGGCCGGAACCGATGATAACTAGTTGAGTTGCTTCCATACGTTCTTTGCCTTTCACCAAACCAAACAGGGCCGAACTCTGCCTAGCTCGACCCGAGGTTACTTTAGCTTACTCACGCCTGCAGAGCCGAGTCAAGCATCTGCCGATAGCCGTCCTCGCCGGGAAAGCCGGTCTTGCGGTCAACTTCTTGACCATTCTTGAACATAATTACGGTGGGGATGCTCATCACCCCGTGCTTGGCCGCCAGCTCGTTGTTTTCGTCAACGTTTAGCTTGGTGATCATCACCTTGTCGGCGTACTCGCCGGCCAGCTTATCGACAATCGGGGCCGCTACCTGGCACGGTCCGCACCAATCAGCGTAAAAATCGACGAACACCGGCTTGTCTCCGGCCTGGTCCAGCGTCTGCTGGAAAGTGTCCGAGCTTAAATGGGCGGCGCCACTAGACTGGTCTGCCATATGTCTCCTTTGGTTACTTTATTACCTTAGTATACTTGCTACTTACTAAATTTCAGTTTTCATTCAGTTTTCAGTTTCTAAATACTTCTTTGAGCACGGCCTCGAAGTCCTGACCGCGCTGTTCGCGGTGGCACTTGCTGGCTTCGTTAAACAGCATGTCCCTAGCTACTCTGCCCAGTGAGTTGCGGGCAGCGATAATCTGCCGGACCACCTCTATGCAGCCGCGCTCTTGCTGGTACATATTGTTAATGCCTTCTAACTGACCGCGAATTCGTCTCAGCTGAACAGCCACTTGGTCAGACTGTTGGCCGGTAACTTGGTCGGCAACCCTGCTGATGGTTGGCATAATAGGTACATTCTACCGGTAGTGAGTATCACTAGCTGTCGGTCGGGCGACAACTTAAGGCCCAGCAACTAATGAGGCCAGCAACTGGTGGCGAGGGTGGTGGCTAACTTTCAACTGTTTGCAGTATACCCCCTAGGGGTATTGTTGTCAAGCCTCTTACGGGCGGCCCCGTAAACGAGCGGCCGTTGTTAGGCGCGTTACTTCACCCGGTGCATCACTTTGTCGAACACCCAAATCTGGTCTTCTTTGCTCCGGACAAGCTCGCGGAAGTCATCCGCGTCGGCAAACTTGTGGAGATAACTGCGATGCAGCGCTCCGGCCACCATGTCGGCCAACTGCAGAGTGTTGTCGTACTTAGAGTCCTTAAAGATCAGGTTGTCCATGATGGTGCTTTGGGAGGTGTTGAGGTGGTCGCTCAAGTACCGGCTGAGCGTTTGCCGAAATACCTGAGAGCCAAAGGTGTCGACGTAGATTCGGGCGTGCTGGATCTGGGTTTTGTCGATTTCCAGCAGGGTGCGGATGGCGTAGTGATAGAAGTGGCGCTTGAACTTGACGGGGTAATGGGCCTTGACTTTAGCTTTGTCGAACACCGCCGCCCTGATCGTGAAGTCACACTTAATAACCGCCTCGAAAAAGGCTCGCTTTTCCTGAGGTGATGTTTTGTTGAACTTGAATTCATAGCTCTCAGCCAGTCCCAGCCGGCGGCGGGTCTGGTTGATCAGGAAACTGGCCCGAGTGACAGCCGCGTCGTGGCTAAACAGCACCATCGCCACAATAAACCACTTGCTCGAGCCCTGGTCGAGCTTGAAGCCCGGATCGCCTGATTCGTCCATGAATATGTGCATAGACTTACAAAATAGACTTGCTAAATAGGTGCAAGGAGCTCTGTTGACTGATCGCGCCGGTTCCGGTGGGTTGCTATTGGTTGCCAAAAAGAGTTCCGGACTGCTCTTTTTTCCGAGAGCTACAACCGGGCAAACCCAGCACTGCGCTGGTCCATCAGTTTTTTAAGTTCCCTATCCAGTTTAACCGACTCGGTCAGCAGTTGCTGTTCCAGCGCTGTTTGGTCCTGGTCAAGCTGGTCGCCTTGGGCCTGGTCGGCCAGCCCGTCAAGCTGGGCCGAGATGCGCCGCTTTTTCTCCTGGACAGACATGATCTGCAGTTCGATGGCGGCGTGGTGCCACTCCTTTTCCGGGTCGGCTTCGCCCTGGGTCCGGGCCAGTTGGGGATCAAGCCACACTTCCGACGCCAACTCTTGAAGGTCCTCGGCTACCATCGCCAGCCGCTGGCTAAGCGGCAGTGACGGCTCACCCTGGCCCAGCTGGGCCAGTAGCTGCTGGAGTTCCGGCTGGTGCCACTCGAGAGTGTCCGCGACCCGAGCGCTGTCAGCCTGAGTGGTTAAACGGTGCTGGCGGCTGATCAGCTGCATCCACAGATATGCCAAGTATCGCTCCAAGCGGTGGCGGCGTGTCACCGTGTTTTCAGCTGTTGACGACGGGGAGGTGGCAAGAGTACCTGCGCGGGCAGAGGCGGTAGCGTCAGCGGTCCGGGGCGACTGGGTTTGGTGGGCGGTGGGCGGCTGGGCGGCAGGCTG
>Ga0210057_1003276_pt1 | contig 22425 bp, 24 predicted proteins | sample CryGeyCG2114_010_2_FD_183968 | JGI IMG/M metagenome (GOLD analysis project Ga0210057, IMG submission 183968) | Groundwater microbial communities from aquifer - Crystal Geyser CG10_big_fil_rev_8/21/14_0.10 (SPAdes) (version 2) | ecosystem: Environmental > Aquatic > Deep subsurface > Groundwater ...
AGTTATGAATACACCTAATTATCGTCCAAGTCGAGATCCTATAGTTTTGTTCAAGCAAGAAATGAAACTTCGAGGATTTAGCAATAAGACTATAAAAAGTTATCTGTATTATACACAGGAATGCCTACGCTTTGCAAGGGTTGGTGCTGACGAGGTAACGACAAAGATAGTAAGAGACTATTTGGAATATTTGGCAGATAACGGTAAATCAGCTTCGACACTCAATGTTGCTTATAGCTCTTTGGACTTATATTTTGGTAAAATATTGCATCGGAGGTTTTTTGTTAATATTCCTAGAGCTAAAAAAACAAAAAAATTGCCAGTAGTCTTGTCAAAAGAGGAAATAAACAAAATGCTTGAAGTGACCATAAATAAAAAACATCATTTTATCATCAGTCTTTTTTATGGCACAGGCTTACGCCTAGAAGAATTACAAAATATAAAAATGAAAGATATAGATTTGGATAGGGGAATGCTTAGAGTATTTCAAGGAAAGGGTAAGAAAGATAGAATGGCGATAATCCCTAAGAAACTGGTAGAGATTTTGGCAAATCAAATCAAATTGAAAACACCTAGTGATTATTTGTTTACTAGTAATCGTATAAAGAAAATGAGTTCAAGGTCTATCCAAAAAATAGTAACTAGCTCTGCTATCAAAGCTGGAATTGCCAAAAAAGTCTCACCACACACTCTTCGTCATAGCTTCGCTACTCATCTGCTAGAAAATGGGACAGATATTCGCTATATTCAAGAATTACTTGGACATGCCAAACTAGAGACTACGCAAATATATACGCACGTGGCGAATAAAAATTTAGCGATGATTGTTAGTCCTTTGGATATCTAGGTTATATTTTATGTTTTTCTACAAAACACTCACAAGGTTTTTCTTTTAAAAGATTTTTTTGTTCTTTTATAGTATTGATAAAATCTTTTTGGTCGTTACTTCCTGTTGCTAGTTTCTTGTCTAGTGGAGAATTATGTTTGTAACCCCTTTTTGTCATCTCAGCTACTAGTTCCTCGTGTCTATTATAGAGTGCTTTCAATTTTCCTATCCATCTTTTTGTTTCAGGATGGTGAGAATAACCACCTTTGCCACCGTGTTTTGTGAGTATATTCCAAAGGCCGTGGAGTTCCCTGTGCTCTCCGAGTAAGTGTTTTTTACAAAGATGTTTGACGTGGATATCCCAGACGCGCATATTTTTTGTTTATATGTAGATATTATATGTATAAAATGATATATTGGCAAGATTTGTTACCGTTTACATTTATCCCCATTTGTTCTAAAATAGAAAAGCAATTAGAATATAAATATATTTTTTTAAAATAGCTAAAATGTCACATTCTTTACATAAAATGTTAAAAAGTCACTATTGCAAAATTGTCTTTGTTATATTTTTTGTAATTAGTTTTTATCTTATTCCTCATAAACTTTTTGTAGGACTTTATTTGTTGTTGGTACTAGCTTTTGCTGTCAGTTTTTCTCTTGTTATGACTTGTCTTGTACTAAATATGAAAGAACGATTCAAGACAGCTAGAAACGCTGGTAAAAATATTATAGGTGTTATAGCAGGACTCTTGGGATTGTCTGCATTGCAGGTGTGTACGGTTGGTGCTGGTAGTTTTTGTGCTGTATCTCTTGGTAGTAGTGTGGTAGCTGCAATTTTTCCTGGGGTTGCTTTTCATTTTATGACTAGATATGCTGTAGCTATTATTATTGTTTCTATTCTGATTCAAATTTTTGCTCTTTATAGAATGCGTTGTTTCAAAAAGTAACTTAATCATTTTATCACTTTTTTATAGAAGATATTTTTGTATCTCAATGTATCTCTATTTTATCTCAATTTTATTTAAGAAAGATCCCCCGCTGTATCCTCAGCTCGGGATGACGGAAAAAATATGAAAGTAGCAATAGTAGGTGGAGGAGCGGCTGGCATGATGTGTGTAGCAACAATACTTGAAGAACACAAAAATGACGTGGAAGTTTTTTTGATTGAAAAAAATGTTTTACTTGGTAAAAAAGTTATTATTTCTGGTGGTGGTAGATGCAATGTAACGACGGGCATAGAAGATTTGAAATTAGTTTTGAGCAAATATCCTCGGGGTAGTAAATTTTTGCAATCAGCTATGCATAGATTTTCACCTGTGCAAGTGAGAGACTGGTTTGAAAATCATGGTGTGCCACTCAAATGTGAGGATGACTTGCGTGTTTTTCCAGTTTCAAACGATGGTCATGATATTGTTGGGGTTTTTGAAAAAATTTTCAGAAATTCAAAAATAGATTTACTCTTCAAACACAATATGAAAAATATTGTGAAAGAAAAAAACAAGTTTATTATCTCTTTTAAAGAACAAAAAGATTTAGAAGTTGATAAAGTCGTGATGGCTCTCGGCGGACAAGCTTATCGTCAGACTGGTTCAACAGGGGACGGTTATAGTATTTTGGAAAAATTGGGACACAAAATCACGGAGCTTGCTCCTAGTCTAAATTCTTTTCTTACTCAAGAAAAATGGCCTAAAGAATTATCTGGATTGTCTTTTGAAAAGGCGACAATAAAAGTAAAAGGTCAGAAAAAATATCAATTTACCGGTCCATTTCTTTTTACTCACACTGGTGTGAGTGGGCCAGCTGTTTTTGCTTTGTCATCTCTTATTGCTTTTGAAAAATATGATAAACAAAATCCTTTAGGAATTTTGATAGATGTTTTGCCAGATTTATCTCTTGATAATTTGTTTTTAGAATTGCAAAATTTGCGTGAAGAAAATCTCAAAAAAACTTTCAAAAATACTTTGCACAAATTTTTGCCAATGTCGCTGACTGAAAAAATATGTGAAAATTTGCAAATTAGCTTTGACAAAAAAAATGTTGAGATGAGCAAAAAAGATTTGAGAATTGTGGTGGAATATGTCAAAGCAATACCATTGACCGTCATAGGACGTGGAGTAGGTGATGAATTTGTGACAGCCGGCGGGGTAGAATTGTCTGAGGTTGATCCCAAAACCATGAAGTCAAAGATTGTGCCTGGGCTTTATTTTGGAGGAGAAATACTGAATATTGATGGGTTTACTGGGGGCTTCAATTTACAGGCTTCGTGGGCAACGGGGAGGGCTGTGGGACTAGCCTTAGGGGAATAGTTGTGTAATATAATAGAAGAATTTAGAAATCTTGAATTTTTAATTTTAAAACATGAAGGCCTCCGACGTTGAAACGTAGGAGGCCTTTGTTGTCTCGCCGGGCGAACCAACCTCAGCCGTAGAAACCTAGTCGTTGGTGCCAGTGTGGTGGGAAGCTTGCCACTGGCTGATTCGTTGTTCGTGGTCATTGGATATAGTGATAACTTGACCTACACATGAGAGTGTGTGCGAACATCCAAAAAAACATAAAAAAGACATTTTTTTAGCTATTATGTTTAAAACTTGTTATAATAAAATATCAAAAAAATATGACTAATAAACCACAAAAAATTGTTTTTGTAGATTTCTATGGTATTTTGTCCAATACTCGTTTTTGGTTTAGTGTAGAGAATTCTGACCATAGGCTATATGAAGATTTGTTGAAGATTCAAGATTTTTTGTTTGTACAAAATAGACCTTTGCTTGATGACTGGATGAGAGGACAATATACCAGTGAAGATATACATAATTTATTGGTAGAAAAATTTGGTGTGAATTTTGAGGAATGGTTCGATATTTTTGTGGAAGATTGTAAGAAAATAGAAGTTTCAACAAAAATTTTGGAGAAATTACAAAGATTGCCAGCAAATTATTTGCGGATTATGGTGACAGACAATATGGATTCTTTTGATAGATTCTTTTTACCAGAGAGTAAAATATTGAGAGATACTTTTGATGAAATAAACAATTCTTTTTATGTCAAAAAACTTAAAAGTGATAGAGATGGTGAATGTTTCTTGGATATTTTAAAAAATTATGATATAGGAATAGCAGACTGTATTTTGGTAGATGATTCTACTCAAAATTGTGAGACATTTCAAAAATTGGGTGGAAAGTACTATAATAGTAAGACAGAGGAAGAAGTGTTGGAAGCTCTGGATAATTTGATTTAAAAACATGTTTACTATATTTCTGATTGCTATTAGTTTATCTGTAGATTCATTTGTCATAGCTGCTAGTCTAAGTATTAGACAAAGTAAAGAATTTTGGATCAATTCTCTTAAAATTTCTTTGAGTTTTGCTTTTTTTCAAAGTCTGATGCCTTTTTTGGGGTTTATCTTGGGTCAGCAGTTTGTCTTTTATATAGAAAGATTTAGTGGTTGGCTGGCTTTCTTTTTGCTACTCTTGGTAGGTATCAAATTTATTGTAGAAGCTTTCAATCTTGAAGAAAAAAAATCTGCAAAAATAGATTGGAAAACTTTGGTTACTCTTGGGGTGGTCACTAGTATTGATGCTTTAGTTGTTGGTCTGTCGCTGGCCTTTTTGCAAATAAATATGTGGGAGGCTTTAATTATTATTTCAATTACCACTTTTTTTATTTCTTGGCTAGGTTGTCTTCTTGGCAAAAAGTTGAGTAAAAAATTTGGCAAAAATATGGAGATTGTAGCAGGGTTAATTTTAATTTTGATTGGTCTAAAAATTTTGTTTAGTCATTTATTTTAAATTTTACACAATATGAAAATACTTTTTCTCGACACCGAAACCACAGATTTAGAAAATGGACGCCTTGTTCAGCTTGCTTACAAAAATAGATTGACAGGTGACATGGTCAATGAATATTTCAAACCACCAAAAGAAATTAGTGTCGGGGCGATGTCTATTCATCATATCACCAATGAAATGGTGGAGGAGAAGCCAGCTTTTGAAGGCAGTCAATGCAAAAAAGATTTGGCAACTTTACTTGAAAGTTATATTCTTGTTGCCCACAATGCACTTTTTGACATAGGCATTTTGCAAAATGAAGCTGTAAAAACCAAAGAATACATTGATACTTTGCGTGTGGCCAGACACTTGATAGATAGTCCAGAACACAAATTACAATATCTGCGTTATCTTTTGAAATTAAATGTGGAAGGTCTGGCGCACGATGCTTGGGGGGATATTTTGGTGTTGGAAGCTTTGTTTGAATATTTGTTTCCACTTGTTAAAGATAAGTTTTTGTTGTTGACTGACGAAGAAGTTTTGAACAAGATGAAAGAACTTACGATGACTCCTGTGCCACTCAAAAATTTTACTTTTGGCAAATACAATGGCAAATCTTTTGCCGAAGTAAGTAAGATGGACAAAGGTTATTTGGAATGGTTGTACAATAGTGAATCAGGGAAATCTGAAGAAGAACAAAATGAAGATATGATTTTTACTTTGAAAAAATATTTAAATAATTAATACGAAAAACATGTTTATTCTTTTTTTGTTATTTGTAGTTGTGGTGAATATTTTTTTGGCTTCTTTTTTGGTTGGTGTTATTTATTTTTTAGCTACCTTGGCGGGTGGTTTGGGAGGACTAGAACTTTTACTGATGTTGCATCTCACAGTCAATGTATTATTTTCGATTTTTTTGATTTTAGGAGCTCTCATGTTTGTGAAAATTTTTAGAGACAAAATTCATGAAAAATTTCCAAATAAAAAACACATACTTAAGATTATTTTTTTGGCATTTTTGGTGGTTGGTTTTCCTATACATTTTTTACAAGAAGCAGGTATATTGCACGGTAGCAAAGTCGGAGATGAATTTTATGAGAAACAAAATTCAGGAGAATTAAAAGCAGATAAAACAGTAGTGTTTGATGGTAGCACAGGTTGGGAGTTTCCTATCAAAGATGATAAAGTACTTTTTACTGTTCACACCACTGTTGATATGATGAATGTGTGGGATTTGTATTTTTTATCTCTTGATAAAAATTCGCAAAAATATGATCTACAAAAAGTGACAGATTTGATAAAAAATGATTCAGTAAAAACACAAGGTTTTGGGCAGGATAATTCTATATTTTATATTGTCGAAAATCAGAATACAAATGGTGATAGTCTCTATTCTTATGATTTGGAAACAAACACTAATAAAAAGATAAAAGAAACAAAGGATTGGACGGAAAATAAGCTTATTTTAGATAAGTATAAATCTCTTATTTTGAAAGACGATTGTAACTATACTGATTATTATTTTTATGAAAGTAAAGGTAGTGATGGCGATAATATATTAACCTGTCATAAAGATTTGATAGCTACAAAAAGGGATAATGTTTGGAAGTTGTATAATACCTTAAACAATTCTTTGATTTATCAGTCGAAAGAAGAATCTAAATTTACTAGTTATAATACTGTAATAATTACAGATAATTATTTTTATTATAATATTGATGGTAACAAAATTGTTAGAGTAGATTTGAAGACCAAAGAAGAAAAAATTGTGGTGGAAGACAGTGACATTTTAGATTTTGCAATTACTGATAATTTTGTTGTTTATAAAAATGGTGTTGGTGATCCTTTAGATTACCAAGATCAAATAATCGTAGTAAAAATGCCGTAGTAGCTTCTGTTACTAAGTTTTTTATGTTTGAATTATCAAATCAAGAAAAAAGTTCAAAATGGAAAATTTGGGCAATCGTGAGTATTGCCCTGTTTTTGTGTACTTTGAGTTTTGCTTTGCTTTGGTATTTTTTATTTTATCTAAGTCCGCCTGTAGAAAAAAATATAGTTGAAAATGTTCAGGCTGCTACTATTCCAGTAGTTGTCGAAGTTGAAACAGCCAAACCAGAAGAAAAAAAGGAAATTGTCTATCCGAGTACTTCTATTATGATTGTGGGAGATATTATGCTAGATAGAGATGTATTTTATCGTATCAAAAAAAATAATAATGATTTTGCTTTTCCTTTTGCTAAGATAACAGATGTATTAGCTAGTGTGGATTTTCGAGTAGGTAATTTGGAGGGGCCTATCACCAATAATAGATCTATTATCAAAGCTGGGGATGCTGAGGACAATGGGGGAAACTTGCGTTTTACTTTTTCACCAAATACTACTACCAGCTTGGCAAATAATTTTGATTTGTTGAGTTTGGCTAATAATCACATCACCAATTTTGGTAATGATGGTGTCACTCAAACTAAAAAATATTTGGGAGAGTCTGGTATCAATTATTTTGGTGATTTTTATAACAAAGAAGAATTGTCTTATATTCATACTTTTGCTAATAATGTAAAAATTGCTTTCGTAGGCTATCACCAATTATATAACGGAGGATTGTATAATGTTTTAAACGAAATAAAAAAAATAAAAACAGATAAATCTGCAGATATTATAATAGTTTATCCTCATTGGGGAACAGAATATTTAACTAATAGACCAGACAAAAAACAACAAGAAATAGCCTATCAGTTTATTGATTCAGGTGCGGATATCATTATTGGTTCTCATCCTCACGTAATTCAACCAATAGAAATATACAAAGAAAAGCCTATTTTTTATAGTTTGGGAAATTTTGTTTTTGATCAATATTTTTCCAAAGAAACTATGCAAGGTTTGATGCTCAAACTTGATATAGTAAAAAAAGAAAATAAATTGGAAACTGACATTTCTTTTTTGCCAATCAATATTACTATAGACAACCAAGCGGAATTGATGGGAGAAGATAGTAAAAAACAAGTTTTGGATAATTTTGCCAAAAATTCTTTGGTTGAAGATAATATAAAAAATGAAATTAGGGAAGGGAAGATTAATTTTTCTTTTTAAAATTGGGAATTGACTTTATTTTTTTATTGATTATAATATAAATATATTAATTTAATTTTTTAATATTAAAAAATATGACAGGAGAACCAAGGGATACAGGATCTGTAGCACCAGAAGAAAAAAATAAGGAGATTTTTGATGTCGAAATAGAACGTAATAAGTTCTTTAGTAGTTTACAAACTAATTTGGAAGAGGGTAATCTTGATGAAGCTGTAGATTTGTATGAAAAAAATAAGGAAAAATTGAGTTTGACTCCTGATGTATTGTTGAAAAAACTTGTTTACATCTTAAATATGTTTTTGATGGGGAGAAGAAATACAACTTCTGAAAAATGGTCATCTGAAGAGTTGGTTGATTCTGTGGATAATTTGGCAAAATTTAGTACAAAAGTTGGCCTTTATTCAACTGAAGATGGTTTTTTTCAAGAAGTTCTTGAAAAGATGTCACAGGAAGCAACAACATTATTTGATTTGACAACGAGTACAAAGGGACCTGCTTTAATTCAGTTAGAAAAAGTAACAAGAGAGATGGGGCTTACACTTGATAATTCTATCTTAGAAAGAAACTTACCTGTAACATTGGAAAATTATTTAAAAAAAGAGATTAACTATTTTGTTACAGCTACTGAAAAAGTAGGTGTTGTAAATTTTTTAATTTTTGCTGAGGAACATGGTGTCAAAATTGATTGGCTGCAATTGAAAGAGAAAGTTTTGTCAGATGAAAATATTGAAGGTACTGAAAAATCAGATGTATTGAAAAATTTTTTTGAGCAAGTTGAACAAATAGCTATTGAAGAAGGCCTTGTTTTGAAACACTAGTTTTTATTTATGTACCTCTATCGTACAATCTTCAAAAACGAAATTGTCGCCGAATTTCTGCCACCAAAAAACGGAACTTCTAAAAAAGTTATTATTCTTTGTGATGGGTTACCTTCTTTGTCAGATAAAAAAAGCTAGTAAGATTTTTGGCTAAGAAAAATTATTGGGTATTTCATATACGCTACCGTGGTACTTGGGAGAGTAAGGGTGAATTTTTGGTGAATTCTCCGGTTCAAGATGTTTTTGGTATTATCGATGAATTACCGAAAGGTTTTGTCGATATTTGGAGTAAACAAGAATTCAAAGTAAATTCAGAAAGTGTTTTTGTAATGGGGGCGAGCTTTGGTGGCACAACAGCTCTTATGTCTTCACTAGATTCTAGAATTAAGAAAGTTGTAGTGATTTGTCCAGTTGTTGATTGGAAAGATGAAAGTGGAGAAGAATCAAATGAGGATTTGAAAGAACAAATTCAAGTTGGTTATCCAGGAGCTCATCATTTTAATGAAGAAAATTGGCAAAAACTGATAAATACTAGTTTTTTCAATTTAGTTGATTATATAAATAAATTTGATTCAAGCAAAATTTTGTCAATTCACGCCAAAGATGATAAAATAGTCATGTATAGTGGTGTAGAAAAATTCATGAAGAAAATAGGTGTGCAATTTATAACTAGAAAAAAAGGTGGACATTTGTCTTCTTCTATAATTATGAATTTTTTTATATTTAGGAAAATTGAAAAATTCTTAGATAATTAAAAAAATATGATTCAAACCATGAGATTAGATGGAGAAATTTTTGAAAAAATAAAATCAGGACAGAAAATAATTGAGATAAGACTTTTGGATGAAAAGAGAAAAGTATTGAAAATAGATGATATTATTAATTTTGGCAAAAGGCCGTCTTTATTTGAAAGGTTGAAAGTTAAAGTGATTGATTTGAAAAAATATAAATCATTTGAAGAAGTCTATGATAATTTTTCATTAAAAGATTTGGGTTATACTCAAGATTTGAACAAAGAAAAATTTTTAGAAAAAATGTATAAACATTATAATAAAGAAGAAGTGAAAGAATATGGAGTTTTGGCAATAAAAGTAGTGGTCATTTAATCCTGATTTTATCTGGATGAAATTAATTACTATATGGATAAAAAAATGACAGCAATATTTGGTATGGCTTTCGTTTTGATTGTTTTGTTTTTTGTATATATTTTGATTCCAAAAGATTTTTATATTAAATCAAAAGTAGATAATAATGTTGTAAAAAATGATAAACAAATAACTACACCTGAGAACAAAGTACCAGAAAATAAACAAGCATTTGTTGCGACGACAGTACAAGAAGATTTGTCAACTCCCACAAGCTTAGATTTGAGTGGTGTTACTATGGAAAATGTTGATGAAGAAATTACTACAGAAGAAATCCTAGATATTTATGAAGTCAATGGTCCAGCTGGCAAGACTCTTATCAAAACACCACAACAAAGAGTACTGGTTTTGTCAACGGATAAACGTTTTGTGGTGATGGATTCTGATAATTCTGATTTTGCTTTTAGACTTTTTGATACTGCTACTGGTAAATATTTACACAAAATTTTGTTGGCAAATCAAACTGATAAAGAAAAAAGTCGTGGTTTGTATTGGTGGTCACCAGATGGAAAATATTTGGCCTTTACTATGGCTGACGGTGTAGCACAAAATTTGATTATTTATAATATTTATGACAATAGTTACAAAAGTGTGTTGACGAATTCTTTACTATTTTGTGGGGATTCTTGCGCTAGTGAAGTACCATTTTGGTCTGGTGATAGCAAGTACGTGACTATGGTTGAACACGAAAGAAATAGCGCTGGAGATTATACTTCTACTTTTGTTTCTATTTTTGATACAAATGGCAACAAGTTGGTGCAATCCAAGCCTGTTCATTTGGGAGATAACACCACAATGTTCAGATTAGCTTGGGATGAAAATAATGTGGTTACTTATAGTTATTTGAGTTATAATGAAGGTGGTGAAGAATTTGCACAAGATCAACCTATCAATTTGGATTATAGCTTGTTAAAATAATTTTATGTTGAAAATTTATACCACAAATTATTGTCACTATTGCAAAAAAGCTAAAGAATTTTTCAAAAGTTTGGATTTGCCATTTGAAGAAATTGATGTGACGGAAAATACTCAGGCTCGTAATGAAGCCAGTAAAAATGCTGGTGGTTGGTTAACAGTCCCTATGATTTTTGCTGGCGACAAATTCTTGGGTGGTTTTGATGATGTTTATAAGTTGCATTTGCAAGGTAAGTTAAAAGAGTTAGTTTAATTTTTAATTTTTTTGTTATGAATTATGTTTGGGGAATTTTGATTATCGCTTTGGGTGCTGTCATGGTCATCAAGACTGACTGGTTTGTAGAAAATTTTGGTCATAGTGAATGGGCTGAAGAACACCTTGGTGGTGGAGGTACTAGACTCATGTACAAGATTTTGGGTATTGTCGCTATCATTCTTTCTTTGATGGGTATGACTGGCTTGTTGGGTAGTGTGATAGTCAAAGTGTTTGGGAGATTGTTTGGAATATAAACTTTAGTTATAAAGTTGAAAGTTTATAAAGTTTTTAAAGTAATTTGTAGTTTGTAATTTGGATTTTGTAATTTTTTATAATATGTCCTATCATTCTGGCAACAATCTAATTGATTCCGCAACACTCTTGGATAAATCCCAAGTACATGAAGGTATGCATGTGGTGGATTCTGGTTGTGGACGTACTGGTCATATAGTTTTTCCTGCTGCCAAGACCGTGGGTGAAAAAGGGGTTGTTTATGCTGTTGACATTTTGAAAGATGTCTTAGAATCAATTCGTCGGAGAGCTACTATAGAAGCCATACATAACGTGGAAACTATTTGGGGTGACATTGGCCAAAAAAATGGTGTGGCTATTGCCCCCAAAACCGTGGACATTGTTTTTTATATCAATGTCTTGTTTCATTTTTCTGATTATGCAGGAGTGCTGGACGAGGGTGGTCGTTTGCTCAAAGATAAGGGTAGAATTGTGGTGGCTGATTGGCAAAATAATTTGCCAGGCATAGGACCAAAAATAGAAAATATGGTTAATTTTGACAAAATTGTAGCTTGGGCTCGTAAACATAATTTTTTTGTACAAGAAGATATAGCTATTGGCAATTATCATCGTGGTTTATTTCTCTACAAGAATTTTTGAGATTTTTTATGTCATTGACAAAAAAACAAGAATTAGGAAAATGGGGAGAAGATGAAGCTACCCATTTTTTAATTAACAAAAATTATAGTATAATTGCTAGAAATTATAGTTTAGCCAAAAAAGGCGAGATAGATATTGTCGCTTGGCACACCAAAAACAAAAATCAAAAAACTTTGTGTTTTGTGGAAGTAAAGACTAGAAGTAATCAAGATGCCAGCGCCGAGAGGTCAGTTGGAAAAAAGAAAATGTCAGCTTTGTTTTTGGTAGCTAAACATTATTGTCTAAAAAATAATATTGATATAGATAATACTTATATTCAATTTGAACAAGTGAGTATTTATAAAACTAATAATAAAGTTGATATGAGACATTATGAAATTCCAGTTTTTTGATATGTTTGATTTTTTGAAGAAAAAAATTGTTTATAATATAGTATTTTTTCTTATAGTATTATTTTACGTATTTACTCGTGTTTTGATGTATATCAAATATGGACAGATAGCTTTTGGTTATGATACTGGAATTTATCGTCATTATATTATAGGTTATTTTGAACGTTTTGGTGACAAGACTTTAGTGCCGTTTGGTTTCTCTTATTTTAGTAATTTGTTTAGGTCACTAGGTTTTTCAGTACATTTTATCATGTATGATTTGTATATTTTGATTAGTGTTGGTATTTTGTTGTCCTTCTTTTTTGTAGTCAAATTATTTACCAACAATAAATATACAGCACTTGTCGCCATGTTTTTGTATAGTATCTCCATTGTTCAATTTGAGTTTTATTGGTGGTATTATTATCGTAATTTTTTAGCTTTATTTCTTATATTTATTTCTTTTATTTTATTGAAGTATAAATCATATTGGGTTTCTTTGAGTTTAGTTGTTATTGGTACTATCCATCCTATTTCTTATTTTTTTGTAGTTTTGTGCGGTCTTTTTTATTCTTTTTTTGATAAAGAAAAAAGAAGATTTATTTGGATTAGTGGTGTGTTGTCTTTGTTTTTGGTTTTACTTATCAATTTTCGAGAATGGCAACTCTATCTAGTAACGGCTTTTGGAGAGAATGGTTTTACTTTCAAATCTAGTGGAACAATGAATGAATTTAGTGGTCAATTTATAAGTAATGATTTTTTTTGGAGGCAAGTAATTTTTTATTTACCTTTGTCTATTTGGGGTTTTTGTAAATTTTGGAAAAAACAAATTCTGTTTACAGTTTTTACTATAGTTTCTCTAGCCTTATTAATTTTACAAGTTTTGTTTTATAAGAGAGTCTTTGTATTTGTGGATGTAGCTATTATCTTTTTTGCTAGTCTTGGGCTAACTGAAGTTTCTCAGTTTTTTCTTGATAAAAAGAAAGTTTGGAAGTTTGTTTGGTTTGTTTTTTTAATTATTTATACAGTATTATTATCGTTTTTGTTGTTTGGTTATGTCTCCAATAAGCAAACATTAATTTCAGAAAATGATTTTTCAGCTCTAGATTTTATAGATTATGATATTACGCCAGGAAGCTATTTATTGACTGTCAGTTCCAACTATGGACCTTGGCTTTATGGGTTTACTAATGCGCGTGTTATTGCCCCTGGTCTTTTTGAAAATGATAAATGGAGTATAGGTGATTGGAATATTTTTTGGTATTCTAATAGCCAAGAAAAAATAAAAGATTTGTTGAGGGTCTATAATACAAAAACTATTTATGTTTATGTCGGGGAAAAGTTTAATTATTTTTCTAATATTTTGAAAGAAAATGATATGTGTCAACACCTGGATATTTTTTTGTGGCAGTGTAATTTGGAGTAACTGTGTATAAGTAATGATTTTGTCTTATGTTTTTTAACCATTTGTGTTATTATATAGATAACTTTTATTCATTATAAATATAAATTTTTAATTTTTAACTTTACAATATGGACGATGAAACAACACAAGTTCAAGTCAAATCAGCTTCCAAAACCAAAATGGCAATTGCTGTTGGTTTTCTAGGCTTAGCAGCTTTAGCAGCAGGTTTTGCTGGTTTGAGAGGAAGCGTTTTGAGGCCGGATCTGATTCATTTTATGTCCACCACAGCTGCAGATGGAGGTCTAAATAAATTTTCTGTAACATTGAAAAACGTAGGAGGGTCGGATGTTAGGAGTCCTTTTATATTAAATATAAAATTAGGCGATGGAGTAAATGTTGTTAGAAAAATAAAAGTTTTGTCAGACCAAACCAAAGAAGGTTATGAAAATTTGGAGTCAGACAATGGTTCGTTTGATATTTTGGTTACAAATTATAGATTGGGACGCAACCAAAAAACTACTATAACCTATTGGTTTGTAATACCTAGTGATTATAATTCAGATTTTCTACCTTTGACTTATACTTTGGACACTACTAATGTTGTACCAGAATCAAATGAATTGAATAACATGTATAAAGGAAAATTCAATATTGCTCAAGCTGGTTTTATCAAGGATACTGCTTATTTCTATGGTTATGGTTACAACCCTGTAACTGGTGAGCCAAATCAACCATCTTATGGTTATGGTTATAATCCTGTAACAGGTGAGATAAATTGTCAGTCTAGTAATGACTGTGGTGTAGGTGGTGGAGTTGGTTATTGTGTCAACGGTCAACAAACTTCAACATTTTCTACTGGTAAATGTCTTTCTACTGGAGTTTGTGAGGTGATTACAACCACTAATACTTGTACAGACTCAAATGTATCAAGTACAGCCTCTTTGCCTGATTTAGATTTTGGTACGATTGGATTTGATGATGTCACACGAATGGTCAAATTTAAAATACGTAATTTTTCATCAGTTGCTTCTCCTGAAGTGGCACAAGGACAAGAAGGCGTCTTCATTGTTTGGCTTAAAGCTGATGGTTCACCTTCAAATAGTAACATAGTCACACTCAAAGCTATGGAGCCAAGTACAGAAACTGAATATACTCTTGCCTACCCTTCTGTTTCTTCATACCAAGCTATCAAATCAGTTCGGGTAACGATTGATAAGAGAAACCTGGTGAATGAAACAAAGGAAGACAATAATATTCTTGAGGCTAGTGTTACTTCTGTTGATTGTACAACTCTCAAGTCCAGTCCTGTGTCTGCCCAATATTTTGATATTTGTAAACAAGGCGCTGCAAACTTCGATTCGGTGTGTTTCAATAAATTTTCAAGCGTATATCAAGGATGTAGTAATCAAGGCGTCGGCTGTACGACCACTAACATGAATAGTATTAACAATATATTATGTTTATTGTAAACTTCAGCTCTTAGGAAGATAATAACGAGTTGACTAAAGATATAAATTTATAATTTTTTTATTATGATTTGTGCCGTATTGCTTGTAACAAATTATAAATAAAAGTAAAGAAATTCAAAAACTCCTCATAGTCGGGGAGTTTTTTGTATTTGAAGTATTTGTCGAAAAAAGTTGTTATATAGGTTTATCTATATTTTTGTGTTATAATGTAGATATAATTTTTTAACTTCACAATATGGACGATGAAACAACACAAGTTCAAGTCAAATCAGCTTCCAAAACCAAAATGGCAATTGCTGTTGGTTTTCTAGGCTTAGCAGCTTTAGCAGCAGGTTTTGCTGGTTTGAAGGCAAATAGCCTGGGTATTACAGTTGCTAAACCAGATTTATCATTTGTAAGTTCAGTAAAAAAGATAGATGGTAAATTGAATAAATTTATTCTTACTCTAAAGAACTCTGGAAGATCTTCTATAACAGAGCCTTTTGTTTTAAATATACAATTAGGCAACAGGCTTGATGTCCCCGTAAAAAATATAAAAGTTGATAATCGTACTTTTGCTAACGTTGAAGAAGGTTATACAAATTTAAAATCTGAAGATGGTTCTTTTGACATAGCTATTAAGAATTATAAATTAAGACCTGGACAGACAGTCGCAATCACTTATTGGTTTGCTGTACCTTATGAATATGTCAATGATAAATTTGGAATTCTTTATACATGGGACACTACAAACGATATTTCTGAACTAGATGAAACAAACAATACTAACAACCAAGTACTCAACACTAATATGCTTGTCAGAGAACCTAGAAAATATTGGTGCCTGAATTTTGATAAGCAGTGTGTTACTTCTGACCCTATAAACAATGGTCAAGATCCAAACTGTGGGGCACGAGTATACTATAGCACAGAAAGTAGCTGTCAAGAAGCTGGTGCTGGCAAAGATTATGCTTATGTGGATAATGAAGAAATATTAGGGTCTGGTTCTGGTTACTATACATTGGTAACAAGTACGGAACCGGTATCGTCTGCTTCATCTTGGGGTAAAAATGGAGTTAGAGGCGATTCTGATTCTGCTGGCTTAGAATTTGGTAGGATATCGTGTGAATTAGAGTGTGAAGTTACTGTGATGAATAATAATAACCACGGTGTATTTGACACACGTTGGTATCTTGATGAAACTAATACGTTACAAAATGATCCTAATACTACATTAGAAATTTTAAAGCTTGAAAATGAAGATCTTATTTTTGTATTACATGCAGGTGATATAATCAGGGTAAAGCTATTGACCAGAATGGCAGGACCAATAGCTATTGCCAATCACCCTATGCCTCTAAAAGTAGAATCTTTGAGCAATAAATATAGTTTGGGTTATTGGAAAAATACTGATTTTGGTTATATATTTGAGAAGGCTGGATTGGTTGGTTTATCACTAGGAGATTTTGGTCAATATTTTTATTATACAGTTGTATTGAATTAATTCATATTTTTTTATTCACTAAATTTCTCTTGGCTTTGCCTTGGGGTAATTCTTTAACTTTACAATATGGACGATGAAACAACACAAGTTCAAGTCAAATCAGCTTCCAAAACCAAAATGGCAATTGCTGTTGGTTTTCTAGGCTTAGCAGCTTTAGCAGCAGGTTTTGCTGGTTTGAGAGGAAGCGTTTTGAGGCCGGATCTGATTCATTTTATGTCCACCACAGCTGCAGATGGAGGTCTAAATAAATTTTCTGTAACATTGAAAAACGTAGGAGGGTCGGATGTTAGGAGTCCTTTTATATTAAATATAAAATTAGGCGATGGAGTAAATGTTGTTAGAAAAATAAAAGTTTTGTCAGACCAAACCAAAGAAGGTTATGAAAATTTGGAGTCAGACAATGGTTCGTTTGATATTTTGGTTACAAATTATAGATTGGGACGCAACCAAAAAACTACTATAACCTATTGGTTTGTAATACCTAGTGATTATAATTCAGATTTTCTACCTTTGACTTATACTTTGGACACTACTAATGTTGTACCAGAATCAAATGAATTGAATAACATGTATAAAGGAAAATTCAATATTGCTCAAGCTGGTTTTATCAAGGATACTGCTTATTTCTATGGTTATGGTTACAACCCTGTAACTGGTGAGCCAAATCAACCATCTTATGGTTATGGTTATAATCCTGTAACAGGTGAGATAAATTGTCAGTCTAGTAATGACTGTGGTGTAGGTGGTGGAGTTGGTTATTGTGTCAACGGTCAACAAACTTCAACATTTTCTACTGGTAAATGTCTTTCTACTGGAGTTTGTGAGGTGATTACAACCACTAATACTTGTACAGACTCAAATGTATCAAGTACAGCTTTTGCTAGTACTACTCCTGTAGTAGACAGTACCAACATTCCTGCTCTGCCTGACTTAGTTATAAAAGATTTCAGTGTAACTAGAAGTTCATATGCTGGAATGAAACACTTTACTATTACCATAAATAACATTGGTAACGCTACTGCTGTAAGACCTAGTACTATGCACCAGAATTTTGGTACTTTTGTAGTACAAGTATATTTTATTGCTGAAGATGGCAGTGTTATTGCTAGTCCATACCTTAGTAGTGATCTCTATTATTCTAGTATGAGCTTGGCAGCAGGTAAAGGACTTACTATTTCAAAGGATATGCAACTATCAGACGCTATTCTCAATGCTTCTAAGAAAATAAAAATGAAAGTTGATTGGTTGGACGGTTCAGTTGTGTCAGTAGCACCATTTACTTATCCAGATAAAGGATATATATTGGAGTCCAACGAAGATAATAATGAGTTGACTAAGATTGTACAATCATAATTTTGTCAGTATAAGTTTATAATTTGTATTTTGTTTCAAAAAGAGTAGTTTATTCGCTACTCTTTTTATTTTGTGTTATAATGTAAACATAATTTTTAGACTAATAAAAAATATGGATTTTTTTCAAATTATTCAATATGTTGGTATTGCTTTAATAATTATTAGTTTGTTAATTTATTTTTCTTCCAAAAAAGGTTATGCTTTTTTGCCAAAAATGAGTGGAGGTTCTTCTTCTAACTCTGGTATGGCTGGTGGTTTTACCACGGACATCACTGAATTGGCCAAGACTGGCAAGATTGATCCTGTAATTGGTCGTGATGATGAAATTTTACGAGTTACTCAGATTCTCACCAGACGTCGCAAAAACAATGTAATTTTGGTTGGTGAACCTGGAGTTGGTAAGACGGCGATTGTGGAGGGCTTGGCTTTGAAAATCGTGACTGATGATGTGCCAGGTGTTTTGAAAAACAAAAGAGTGTTAGTCTTGCAAGTAGCTGATCTTATTAGTGGTACCAAGTATCGTGGTGAATTTGAACATCGGGTCAAACTCTTGGTAGATTATATCAAGAATTCTGGTCGTAGTGTTATTTTGTTTATAGATGAAATACATACTATCATGCAGACCAAAGGTGCAGAAGGTTCTGTTAATATTTCTGATATTTTGAAACCAGCTTTGGCTCGTGGTGAATTGCAAGTTGTGGGAGCCACTACCAAAAAAGAGTACGATCAATATATAATGCCAGACGAAAGTTGGGAAAGAAGATTTCAAAAAGTCATGGTAGATGAACCGAGTATTGATGAATCGATTGAAATTTTGAAAGGGCTCAAAAAAAATTATGAATTGTATCATAAAGTAATTTTTACTGATGATGCTATAAATCAAGCAGTCAGATTATCTGAAGAATATATTAAAGGGCGCCATCTGCCAGACAAAGCGATAGACATTATGGATGAAGCTGCTGCCATGATTCATGTTCATGAAAAAGAAATTCCAGATCATGCTGTAGCTCTACTTTATGGTGCTGCAGGCAATTTGGTCAAAGATAATGGTTTAGAGACAGATACTGTAAAATTTTTAAAAAAAGAATTAATGGATTTACGTCACCAAGAAGTCACTTTGACTGATGCTAAAGAAACACAAAGTTTACGCAAAGATATTGTCAAAAAAGTAAAAGAAATTCAAAAAGAAGAATCAACAATTTTAGAAAAGAAAGGTTGGCCAAAAGTTACGGCTGAACACATTAGAACTGTGGTTGCTGAATGGTCTGGTTTGAAAGAAAAGGATGTAAAGTAATATCTTGCCAAAACTTGACAAAGACTTCATTTTTTGGTATTATATTTTCGTAAGCTAGCATCATAAAAATGCTAGCTATTTTAATCCCGACTTAGTCGGGATGAGAAGTTTTGTTTATTGTTGTATTTACTAAAATATTTTGTCTTATTTGTAAATTTATTATACAAATAGACAATGCCTTGATTTAATTAATTATTATATATAGATATATGTCTTCAGAAATCGCAAAAAGTCTACAGTTTCTCTGTGATGAAAAAGGTCTAGAATACGATGTTGTATTGGATGCTTTACAAACAGCTTTGGCGGCTGCTTACCGCAAAGATTTTGGTAATAAACAACAAAATATCCAAGTTATTTTTGATCCAGAAACTGGGGATATGAAAGTTTGGGATGAAAAAGAAGTTGTTGAAGATATTGACGAAGAGACTTTGGAGCATGACCAAGAAGAATTGGCAAAACGTCGTGAAGAGGCTCACAAAGCAGAAAGAGAATTGAGCGAAGAAGAAATGGAAGGACTGATGCGTTTCAATCCAAAAACACAAATCATGTTGACTGAAGCCAAAACACACAGCAAAAAAGCCAAACTTGGTGAAACTATCAAAATTGATTTGGAACTTCCAGGAGATTTTGGTCGTATGGCTGCTCAAACTGCCAAACAAGTCATCATCCAAAAACTTCGTGAAGCTGAACGTGGTAATGTGTTTGAAGATTTCAAAAATCAAGAAGAAGGTATTGTCCAAGGTGTAGTCCAACGTCGTGAACGTAGTGGTGGATTTATAATTGATTTGGGAAAAATTACTGGTATTTTGCCAAGTAGCGAAATGATGCCACGTGAAAGATACAACCTTGGTAGTCGTATGCGTTTTTATGTTTTGTCAGTAAATATGGGTACTCGTGGACCAGAAATTATTTTGTCTCGTAAAGACAAGCGTATTGTTGAAGTAGTTTTCAGTCAAGAAATTCCAGAAATTGCTGCCGGAGACGTGATTATCAAAGGTATTGCCCGTGATGCTGGTAATAGATCAAAAGTTTCTGTCTTTACTGAAGACGAATCTATAGATCCAATTGGTTCTTGTATTGGTCAACGTGGTAGTCGTATTACCACTATCATTGAAGAATTAGGTGGTGAAAAAATAGATATTATCCAATATAGTGAAAAACCAGTAGAATATATCAAAAACTCTTTGTCACCGGCTAAAGTAGAGAATGTTGAATTGGATGAAGAAAACAAAGAAGCTCTAGCGATGGTGGCTAGTGATCAATTTTCTTTGGCTATCGGCCGTGGTGGTCAAAATGTCCGTCTAGCGGCTGAGCTTACTGGTTGGAAAATAAAAGTTCAAGATTTAGGTGGAGAAAAAGAAATTAGTAGTGAAGATGAAGCCACAGAAGTTGAAAAAGCTTTGCAAAAAAAAGTTGAAAAGTCCGCCCAAGGCGGATCCGCCTTGGGCGGAAAAGAAGAAACAAAAACTGAAGAAGTTGTTGAAGATGTAGTAACAGAAAAAAACATTTCAGAAACAAAAGAAGAAACTGTTGAATAATTGTTTTAGCTAGCTATACGTGCTATAATTAACTTCGCTTTATATCTAATTTTTATCTATGCAAGCTTTATTTCAAGCCATACTTACCCAACCAATTTTCAATTTGTTTGTAGGTATTTACAATCTTATTCCTGATGTAGGTATCGTCATTTTGGTGATTACTATAATTATCAAATTATTGTTGTATCCTAGTACCAACAAATCTATCAAGGCTCAAAAAGATCTCACAGAGTTACAGCCAAAATTGGAAGCTTTAAAAAAGAAACATACTGGCGATCAGCAAAAGATTGCCCAAGAAACTATGGCTCTTTATAAAGAGCACAAAGTAAATCCTTTTGGTTCTTGTTTGCCTTTGCTTATTCAGTTGCCAGTTTTTTTGGCTCTTTACTGGGTATTGCGTTCAGTATTTTCTGGTGCTAATTTTGATTTGTTGTATCCATTTGTAAAAAATCCAGGGACTATCAATTCTGTAACTTTAGGTTTGTTTGATCTTAGTAAAAATGGTAATATCTTCTTGGCTTTATTAGCAGGTGCAGCTCAATTTGCCCAAGCAAAAATGTTTACACGCAAACAACCTCCAAAAACAGCTGGTTCTGGCGCCAAAGATGAATCTATGACAGTTATGATGAACAAACAAATGTTGTATTTTATGCCAGTGATTACTGTCATGATTGGCTACCAACTTCCTGGTGGCTTGGCTCTTTATTGGTTCTTATCTACTGGTATTACAGCTTTGCAACAAGTAATTTTGTTCCGCAAACACAATGGTAGTGATCCTAGTGCCACTACTCCAACGGACAAAAAAGATAACAATATAATTGAAGGAAAAATTAGTGAATAACAACAATAACTATGCGTCTAAATTTCAAACAATTGAAAAGTATGGACGTGGAGACATTGAGTGGCACAAATTTGGGTGGTGTTTATGATTTAGTTTGGGATATTGATTCCAATCTGGTAGTCCAGTTGGCAGTAAGAAAAATCACTGCTCCTACCAAAAATTACTTGATAAATACTTCACAAATTGTCAGAATAGAAGAAAACAAAATTATTGTAGATGATAATGTTCAAAAAGAAAGTAAACACAAATATCCCAAAAATATAGTTTCAGAAAATATTTCGTCTATGTAGAGACAAAAAGACAGGTATTGAAATGCCTGTCTTTTATTTTTGTTGATTTTAGGTTAAAATAATAGTGCATATGAACAATTACTCTAATATCCAAATCCAAGAAGCTATTCTAAAGACCTTATCCTATTTTGATATTTTTGGATATCCTTTGACTATTGAAGAAATAAGGCGTTTGTTGTGGTTTCCTTATAATTTGAGTAATGAAGATTTTGTGGTTAATTTGCAAACTTTGTTAGATAGTAAACAAATTGATTATGAACATAGCTTTTATTTTTTGAAAGATAAAAAAGAAAATGTAAAAAGTCGCCAGTTGAAAGTAAAACTGGTAGAACAAAAAATGGTTATTGCCAAACGGGCGGTGGAAAAATTGCGTAAAGTACCATTTTTGCGCGCTGTATTTGTTTGTAATACTGTCGCTGCTGGCGTGCCAAATATAGATAGTGATATTGATGTTTTTATTGTGGCTAGACAAAATTATATTTGGTTGGTGCGTTTTTTTTCTACCATTATCCTCAAGTTTTTTCGCTTGCGTACTTCTAGGTTCAATCATAGAGATAGAGTATGTCTTAGTTTTTATACCACAGACAATAATTTGAATTTGGAAAAATTGAAAATGAAAAATAAAACAGATATTTATTTGGTTTACTGGCTTTTGCAACTCGTGCCTATC
>Ga0210057_1003277_pt1 | contig 22424 bp, 23 predicted proteins | sample CryGeyCG2114_010_2_FD_183968 | JGI IMG/M metagenome (GOLD analysis project Ga0210057, IMG submission 183968) | Groundwater microbial communities from aquifer - Crystal Geyser CG10_big_fil_rev_8/21/14_0.10 (SPAdes) (version 2) | ecosystem: Environmental > Aquatic > Deep subsurface > Groundwater ...
GTGTGCTGAAAAATCGATAAGCTCCTGCGACGCTCGCACAAGAGATTCCAAATCAACGATCCGCTGCCGTTCACCTGAAAGCTCATCTTCAAGCCTGTTGCGTTCTTTAATGAGTGTGCTTCCCTGCGTGATGCCTATCCAGATATTCTTAATGACAAGTCCTGTTCTAAAAAAAACGCTTCCGACTGATCCTGTCGGCGTTTTCGGCATATCAACCAGCGCGCGGAGCGGCGTTGTGTGATACAGTATAATGATCACCACCAACACGATTACAATGAAGAGTTTTTTTTGTTTTCGCGATTTTATATTCATGTGTCTTTAGGAGAGGGTGTAATTGCCGAGTGATTCGACTTCTTTTAGCAAATGTTCATCTTCAAGGAGAATCCCGGTGCCTCGCACTACGGTTGTGAGAGGGTCATCAACAGTGTGGACCGGTATTTGAAGCTCTTTTTCAACAAGTTCGCTGAAGCCTCGAAGCAGAGCGCCGCCGCCCGAGAGAATGATCCCGCTCTCATGAATATCGGCCAGCAGTTCGGCTGGCGCATTCTCAACTGTTGTTCGAATGTAGTCAACAATGGTGCGAACCGGTCTTTTTATGGCTTCTCGCACTTGTGAATCGTTTATCACAACTTCTTTTGGAAGTCCGTTCAGTACGTTTCTGCCTTTGATCTTGAGCTCAAGCGGCTGTTCCTGCGCGAGTACTGATCCTATTTTGATCTTAATCTCCTCAGACGCCTTTTCACCGATCGTTATATTGAAATTTTCACGCACATAACTTTTGATGCTTGCGTCGAATTCATCTCCTGCCGTTTTCAAGGATTGCCACGAAACAATGCCGGCAAGAGAAATAACGGCCATGGACGTTTTTCCGCCGCCTATCTCAACCACCAGCCGGCCGTAGGAATCCTGCAGATTAAGCCGAGCGCCGATGGCTGTTGCTATTGGCTCTTCAATAAGATGCACCTCGCGAGCGCCGGCGCCGATTATGACGTCTTGGACCGCCTTTCGTTCCACTTCTGTTATATCAAGCGGTATGCTAACCACAATTCTCGGGCGTGGAGTAATGGTGAACGACTCGCGATGAATCTTCTCAATGAAATGTTTGATCATTTTTTCCGCGACTTCGAAGTCGGAGATGACCCCGCCGACAATGGGGCGCGACACGGTGATGTGTCCTGGAGTTTTTCCGAGCATCTTCTTTGCGTCAGTTCCTACTGCCAGGAGCTGGTCGGTCCTTGTGTTAAGCGCCGCAACCGACGGCTCGTTTATGACGATGCCTCTCTCGCGGACGTAAAAAAGAGTGTTTGATGTTCCCAAATCAATACCAATGTCTTTTGATAGTTTGCCGAGTAGTTTTTTTATCATAGGTGAGTACACTAAAACACTACGCGCCGGCGCACTGTGCGGGCGTGCGTTGTAATGAAGGGCTTAGTGAATAATGGAGAGCGCTTCTTTGTTTGTGATTTTTTGTGTTTTACTCTCTTTGCGCTTTTTGTATTCGATCATGCCTTCTGTTTTTTTGCTGATGATCATTCGATGCGGTATGCCGATAAGATCCGCGTCAGCAAGCTTCTCGCCGTTTGAAACCGTGTTTCGCTCATCCCAAAGCGTACCTATCCCCGCGGAAGTCAACGAGTCATAAACCTCCTTTGATTGCGCAGCTACTGCCGCATCATCCGAGAACGTTAAGAGGTGCACCTTAAACGGCGCCACTGATTCGGGCCACACAATACCTCGTTCGTCGTTGTGCACCTCGACAATGGAGCCCATAAGACGGCTCACGCCGATTCCGTAGCAGCCGATGATCACATCCTTCTTGTTGCCGGCCTCATCAGTAAAGGTCAGGTCAAAATCCTTTGAGAATTTGGTTTTCAGGTCAAAGATATTGCCAACCTCGATCGTTTTTAGCTCTTTGATCTTCTTGCCGCATTTCGGGCACGCGTCGCCTGCTTTTACTTTTGACACTTCTTTGTTCTGGGCAAAATCGCATGAGGAGCATGTAAAGATTATATCCTCGCCGTTTGGGGTCGCCACCTGAAATTCATGGGAAAATTCATCAGTGAATGATCCCCCGCTCGCTTCGGTCACAATCGCGTCAAGGCCGCATTTTTCAAATATCTTCAAATAGGCTTCGCGCACCCGCGCGTAGTATTCTTTCAAATCGTCCGATGTCGCATGAAAGCTGTAAAGGTCTTTCATTAAAAATTCTCTGCCCCGCAGCAAACCCGCCTTTGCACGGAGCTCATCGCGAAATTTTGTTTGGATCTGATACCATGCTCCCGGAAGGTCTCGGTATGACGCAATAAAACGCTTTGCCAGCGGAACAATAACCTCTTCGTGGGACATGCCGAGGACATATTCGGACTGTGTTTGTGATTCAAGCTTAAACAAGATGTCAACATTGTCATATCTGCCGGTCTGTTCCCAGTTCTTTTTCGGATGCAGTGCGGGCAGCAGCACCTCTTGCGCTCCAATCGCGCTCATTTCTTCGCGCACGATGCCCGCGACATGGTTTAGTACGCGCAATCCGAGCGGCAGATAGGAATATACCCCTGCCATGAGCTGGTCTATGAATCCGCCGCGCGTTAAGAGGTCGTGGTTCGCGCTTGTTGCGTCGGGTTGTTTGTTTTTTGTGGTTCTGCCGAAAAGTTGTGATTGTCGCATACGATTTACCTTATTAACGCGCTCCAGATCCGCCCGCCAAATCGGGTTATATCGCGATACGTTATAAAAATGATAAATAACATCAACAACGCGAATCCAATGCGGTGGAACCACGCCTCGATCTCCTGCCGTGATGGTTTTCTTCTAATCGCCTCTACTACAAGAAACACCAGCCTGCCGCCATCAAGCGCGGGAAACGGAAGTATATTGAGAATAGCGAGGTTGAACGAAAGCACTGCCGCAAAAATAAGTATGTATGGCAATCCGAGATCAAGAACGTCGTTTGTGCGCACAACGATCGCGACTGGCCCGCCTATCTGCTCGTTGACGCCGGCCCCGCGGATAAGGTCTTTAAAAATTCCGCCGAACGCATCTGTTATTTGCTGAAGATATGAGTATGTGGCGCGCGTGCCGAAAATAAAAGCTTTGTACACTGGCAGCCTGACTTTCCCCACTTCGGACAAAGTGACGCCCATGACTGCTCGGTCTGTTCCTGAGTCTTCAATGTGTTCGGGGGCAAGCGTGACAACCGTGTTTTCTCTGTCGCGGGAATATTCGAGTTCAGTATCCATGCCCGCGCGTTTATTGACCGTATCTTGGATGTGCTCCACAGACTCGACCAAAAGTCCGTCTATGCTCACTAGCTTGTCGCCGGGTTTGATGCCTGCCTTGTCGGCGGGAGAGTCCTTCAAAAGCTCTGTCACCACCACCTGTTTTTCTCTGATATACTTCGGCTGTATCGAATCATCAAGCTCTACGGGAGCACCCGTTGAAAAAAGTATCACCAGAATGAGCCAGCCAGTCAGTATATTCATGCCAACTCCCGCTATGATAACAATGATACGCTGCCAAACAGGACGAGACGCAAAACTGTCTGGATCGCTCGCGTTCTCGCCATCTTCTCCCCTTATCTTCACAAAACCTCCCAGCGGAAGCAGGTTTACGGAATAACGAATGCCGTTTCTAACCTTGCTCAGCAATCGCGGCGGAAAGCCGATGCCGAACTCGTCAACGCCTATTTTAAACTTTAGCGCTGTCAAAAAATGGCCAAGCTCATGGACGAGAACGAGCACGCCGAGTACGGCGATAAATGTTATGATGGTGAGTAGTATCATGGGGTTATATGGTCATGATTTCTTTTTCTTTTGCCTCTGCCTTTTGATCAAGCGACTCTACTGTTTTTTTTGTTTTTGCGTCGAGATCCTCAATCATTGAATAACGGTCATCTTCTGTGATGTCGCCGCTCTTTCCCTGTGCTTCAATATGTTTTTTTTCATCCTCGCGGATTTTTCTGATGGAAACGCGCGCATCTTCAAGCTTTGTGTTCAATGACTTCACCATCTGGAGCCTGTTCTCCTCAGTCATCTCAGGAAAGGAAATTCGTATTACATTTCCGTCAACAGTCGGCGTAACGTGCAGATCCGCTTCGGTGATCGCTTTTTCAACTTCTTTGATAAGCGATTTGTCCCATGTCTCAACAACCAGCATGCGTGCATCCGCGACCGTGACATTGGCAAGCTGCAAAAGCGGCGTTTTTGCGCCGTAGGCATCAACAAAAACGCCGGAAAGTATGGATGGATGCGCTCGGCCGGTACGGATTGTGTTGAGGGTGTCTGCAAATCTACTTAGTACTGACGCGGAACGTTCTTCAAAGGTTGGCATATGGTTTCTGATTATCGGGAACGCTGAACGCCGAGATAGATATCGTCGGTGTTCGTGTGGTTGATAAGTATATCGGATGTCGCGCGCGTTGTCGGCTGCGCTATTGGTATCCAGTTGAATCCGCCGTCTACGGAACGATAGAAGGTCGACTTTGTTCCGTAATAAATTTCGAGCGGATTATTGGGGTTCACGGCCAGAGAGTATATGTTAGAGTCTCTGGTGGTGGAAATCAAGGGCAGGGACGTCCAGTCCTTCCCCTGATTCAAGCTTCGAAGCAGTCCATATGACGAAGCATAGATGATTCCGGAGGGAATAAGCTCAAAATCACGGAAATCATTGCTGTTTGGGTAATTCTTGAATTTTTCATCGAACGATTCCCAGTGCCCTCCTTCGTCGTAGGAGATGAATAGTCCTTTTTTGTGGACACCTGCGTATATGATTTTGTCGTTGCTGGGATGGAATTGCATCTTCTGAACCTCACCGTCAATGTGCGAGAAGATCCGCCAGGACACGCCCGCGTTCTCGGAAAGCAGAATATCGCCGCTTTGCGCAGTCGCATACACGACATTAGGGTTTCGCGGCAATAATAGTATGGTGGTTATGGCGTTGCGGACATCGTCGCTGGTGTGAACCGCCTTCCATGTCTCGCCTTCGTCTACGGATTTAACAACTGCGTTGTCGACAGCTGCATATATTGTGCGCGGATCCGTCGGGTGTACGACAATATCTTGTATATTAGTAGATCCCAATATCTGGTCCCAATTGTTGCCCGCGTTCCAGCTCATCCAAAGTCCCGATTTTTCCGTGATCGCGAACAATTTCCGGTCGTCAATGCTCGAAAAAATAAGCTTTCTAATATTCATGTCAGAGATGGTCCTTGTGTTGAGACGGTCTTGGTACACGACCGACCGCTGGACCCAGTGGGCCCCTTTGTCCTGTGAGAACCACACTCCCCCGTCTGTTGGCGTTGATAGTCGGCCGGGCGTGCATGCTGCTCCGAGCAATGTCGTAAGCAGAGTAGCAAAAAGCAATTTTTTGTTTAAGCGCATACGAGCAAAATTATACAGATATCAAAATATGTTCGATGATCAAATGCCAATTAATCCGCTTTTCAGATCCGGATATCGATTGCAGTGTCTGGATTCGCTGCGCGATTTTTTTCCGAACAGACGGCCGCGTCTCTTGCATGAGGCGCTCCCGCAGAACAAGAGTAAGCGCCGGCACAGATGAGTATGCGTCCTCGCGCGAATAGTTTTGAGAAAGCCACGCACGCACTCGCTCACTCGGACCTGAGTGTTCAAGCAATGAACGCATCAGCGCTACATCATGCTGGAGGTTTTCATTTTTAGCGATACCTGGACGGCCGTGCGCCATTTGTATCATTTCCTGATCGTTGGTGATCTTTTTCATTTCGGACATCGGGACAAGACCAAATCGCAGTTGAACGGTTCGCGACAATATTGTCGGGAGCAACCGTCCGGCATTGCTTGTCAAAAGAAAAATGTGCGCATAGGGCGCTGGTTCTTCAAGTGATTTGAGAAACGCATTTTGCGGTTCTTCAGCCATCAACTCCGCGGACTGTATGACAACGACCTTTTTTCGAGATTGGAGCGGTGTTCGGCTAATCCATTGCTTCAGGTCGCGTATGGCCTGCATGCTGATTATCCCTTTTTCCGGCGCTACAAGCATATAATCAGGGCATCTGCTTGCATCGCAACCCAATATGTCCGGAATAAGTTGATCGATAAGTGTTGTTTTGCCTATGCCTCGTGGACCGTGAAGACAGTATGCATGCGCTAAGGTTTGGTTATTGATGCACTGTCTCAGGTAGGATTCTATATCCTCGTGTCCAATCAGTTCGGGAGCTTGTTTCATGTCTTTATTATACAAACTCTAACCCACTTCAGTCAATATATAAAAACGGGCCTCAACTTGTGTCGAGACCCGTATGTTTCATTCTGTGGCAAGAGGCGCGTTCGCTGCGCTCTCTTCTGACAGAATTTTGTTAAGTGCTGAGACGAACGCATGAGCGCTTGCCTTCACAATGTCCGTATGCGACCATTCGCTTGTCGCGCGCCGCCCTTTTTTTGAGAGGGATATTAATGCCGTCCCCTGAGCGTCGGTTCCTGGGGATACCGGATTAATCTCATAATCGACCAGATCCGGATATTCGCCAGTGGCGATGCGTATTGCGGCAAACAGCGCATCTACGGATCCGTCTCCGATTGCTGACATCTCGCAGACAACACCGTTTCTGGACATTTGAACATACCCAACAGCTCTGTTTTCAGCCACCGGGTGGTAGTTGGCCACCTGTAGGATCCAGACGTTTGACTCGCGGAATCCATCGAGAACTTGAATGGCCATATGTTTTACATCTTCCTCGGTGACTGTATTCTTTCTTGATGCAAGCAACCGGCGCGCGTCATGCACGGCCGCGCATTCCTCCGGATCGAGTGTGCCGTAGATCTCCGCGGCCGCGGTTAGTCCAGGCATAAGGAGCTTTGCTGTTGTCTCATCAACTACTCGTCCTCCTTCGGATAATACCTTCATTGCTCCGCTATAGCCGCTTTGTGAGGTGAAATGGATTTCATCGTCTCCCGGACGTCCGATGAGCGGCCAATCAATGGGACGATATGCCCCCTTTTGCTGGTCTGTCGTTCTGAGGGTGCCTGACTGGTGAATACCGCTTCGCTGTGCGCGAACGTCCGATCCGATGAGCGGCTCTTTCTCATGGATCGGAACACCGGACAACTCTGCCATCTCGAGCGCGGTCGGATACAGTTTTTCCATATTCAGATCAATGGGCACGCCGTTGGCGAACAATGCAACTGCGACAGAATGCAGTTTGCTGTTGCCTGGGCGTTCGCCAAGCCCGTTATCCGTGACCTCGATTTGGTTCGCGCCCGCGAAATAGCCGGCAACCGCGCTCGCGGTTCCCATATCAAGATCGTTGTGCGGGTGCACCGCGATCGTCACGCAAGCAGGCGTCGCATCGACGATCCGGCGGACCATGTACGCGTATACGTCCGGACGATATCGTTCCACCGTGTTGGGAAGATTAATGACGTCGACGCGACCCGCTTCTATGATCACATTCAACGCCTCAATGAGCCAATCGATGTTGGATATGCAATCACCGAAGTGCTCGGGCGAGAATTGCACTTGGCCGTATTCGCCCATAAGCTCGCGAGCGAGCGTTACGGCGCTAATTGCCATGCGAACAATAGTTGCGCGGTCTTTCCTGAGTGCGTACTTCATGTGAAACGGCGACATGCCCAGGAACGTATGCAAGCGAGGGATAACGCCGCGCGGGCAGTGTTTGAGCGCTGTTGCGCAAGACTGTATGTCGCGCTCGTCCGCGCGAGCCAATCCTCCGATTACTATTCCTTCTGGTGCGGTTTCTGCGATTGTGCAGAAAGATTCGAAATCCAATTTTGATGAGTATGGGTATCCGAGTTCAATTCCCTGCACGCCGAGTTCGCAGTTGAGCGCGAACACTCTCTTCTTGGTCTCCAGCCCCCACGGTCGCTTGAGAGCCTGGTTGCCGTCACGCAAGGTGACGTTGTAGAAAAACGGTACCGCGACTGGCGTGTGGCGCCGGAGGCCAAAATAGTCCTCAATGATTGAGATCTCCGGATGAGCGATGTAGTCGATTTGATGCATGATGTGCTCCCCTTTCGCATGAGGTAAGATGTATCTATGGATTGTGAATGTGCTCTGACAAACAAAAAACCGAGCGCGCGGCTCGGATTCGGTATGTTCAGCTCAACCAAATATCCTAGCCACGCTCAGTGAAGAGGAGGCTAAGGAGGAGGGTGTTTTGGCTATATATATGAATCATACTGCGTTCAGTATAGATATTCTTTTGGAATTGTCAAGAATTGTTCTAATGCCGCGAGGATTAAGCAAGCCAGGTGTCCTGAAGTTAACTATGATTTACTTACCTTTTCAACCTATTTGTTGATAACCATTTGACAAAATAAACAATATAGGTATTATGTACATATCTATGCATAAAAATTCGTTCAACTTTAGTTTTTACTTTTTTAGCTGACCCGAGATCAGTGCATTTGATGTAGTTAAAAACACACGATGGCTGGTCTCATAAGGGCCAGTTTTTTAGTGTTTTTTCAATAAACCGTTCCTTCACAACCTATCACGCTATACAGGGAGAGTGGCGATGAAAAAAAACGAAACAACAGAGAGAAGCTTTGAAGACGCTATGTTTTTGGCAATGGCATTGACGGACATCGCGTGCAATCTGCCCAATCCCCGCAATGTGCGCGGGGCAGTGCTTCAAAAAGCGCTTAGAATAGTTGATGGCATCGAGGGAGCCGCCTCTATCGTGACGCATTTTTGCAAGGAAACACCCCATAAATACGGAGCCAGGCGCACAAAAAAATGGATACGCATCCTGTCGGATAACATAGCCGAACTTGATATTCCCATCGCGTATCTTGCTTCGTTTCCGGAGAAAATTACTGCCGGCGAGAGAAGATCGATCAGGCAATTTTTCGTCAGCGCAGTGTTGGCTCGCGTATCAGACAAAACACTGACAACTCTGGCCGTATCAGAAGGCCTGGAAAAAATTCTACATAAAAAAGGGGTAGACATCAAAACAGATCGAAAGCATTTTACGGAATTGCTTGCTGATAAGATGCTGGAAGGACGTTTTACCGCGCAGGACCTTCCGCGCAGCAACCAACATTGCAAGCGCGACGTAGAACGCTATAGTTTTGTCAGATAGAAATTCACGATATGCGGTACAACCCAAAAAAGGAGCACGATCATGGTCATACGTTTAATTTCCACGATAAGCAGCGCCGCCGACAGCCGAGTTGAACCGATCGTAAAGATGATAGAGTCGTTTGGCGCGATAGCAAAACCCGAGGAAGTTGGCGGAACCAACAGCACGTACGTGCACGTTTTGGTTCTCGACAACACAGAGACTGGCGCGCGCGGATGCTCGCTTCCTGATTACCCGTTTCGACAGTTGGATTCTGTTGAAAGCGTGGAACGCGTGTCAGTCCCGAATATATCTCTACGGGGAAATGGACAGCACCATGTAGAGATCGGGGGCGACACATTGGGCTTGGGCCTACCCTGCGTCCCGGTAATGGGACAGTGCGCTTCTGATACGAATATCTACAGAACATTTGAGCGGCTCGCCAAGCACGGCATTCGGCACGCGCGCGGGTGCGGACGAAAACCGCGCAGCAACGCGTATTCGTTCCGCGGGTATGGTAAAAAAGGCTGGCTTTGGGCTTTGGAAGCCGCAAAAGCTAGCGGCATGCGATCTTATTGGACGGAGGTTTGTGAATCCGGCGATATTGACATCGTCCGGCGCATAAGAGAGGAGGTTCGGTTTGAAGGCGATTTGGTGTTATGGGTTGGCGCTTCAGGAGTCTGGAACTACCGCGTTCTTGAAGCGTTGGGGAACTGCCGCGACGCTATCGCGATGGTGAAGCACTCGCCATTCATGTCAAACGTCAAACAGTTCATTGCTCGGGCAGAATTCGTGGTGAACGGCCCGATGTACTACCAGGAGGACGGAGCTATTGATGTGGAGCGAAGCCTGCCTACTGGAAATGATAGGCTAATGCTCTGCGTGAGGGGATTGGAAAATCGGGATGAGCACGCGAGGCGCAGGTTTTATGCGAATGTGGACTGGATCCATGCTCTGCATACGCAAGTCTGGACTCCAATTGTCTGGGATCCGTCCCATCCTGCCGGTAAGCGCGAGATCGTCGCCCAGACGCTGACAGAAGGCATGGCGCATCACCCCGAGGCGGTTATGATCGAGGCGCACTGCGATCCCTCAAAGGGACAGTGCGATGATATCAACCAGTCTGTCACCATGGATCAGGTGCCGGAACTTCTCGAGATAATCGCGCAAAGCAATGCGCTTCTTGAGCCAAAACAGCTGGAAGTGGCATAAGCCAAAGACATTAAAAGAACATTGAACAATCGATGGCCTGACTGTGTGCATCATGCAGTCAGGCATTTTTTTCACCAGGAGATTATATGTCAGATACTATTCGGATATATGAGCTCGATATGTCTGCCCTCAATGCGCTCGGCATATTCGAAAGCGATGTGCTCCATGCACTGTCTGAACAGGAGCGCAGAACTCCGTTCAAGACCATGCACGAGCGAATGGTGGCAATCCAAGGAAACGTCCGACGCAGTGACAGAACTTTTCTTGACGCGCTTCTGGCTATGTGCCTGGCGGCAAACTGTTTTGACGACTGTACAATCGCATTAGGCATGATTCCCTGCTATGCTCCAATACCCATAGTGCAAGGCTCGCAGGAATATGCAGATAAACTGGATCGTATCAGGATAGAAGCTCGCCGCATTGCATACCGTTTTGCCGAAAATATTGAGCAGATCGCGTGGGTGCAAAATCACGCAGGAAACGATGACTGGCTTCGGCAGTCATGCCAGATTGAACTGGACGCACAGGCTGGCAAAAGTGTTATGTGCGCCGATACGTTCGAGGCGGCCAGAGCAGTATTCAAGAACACGCCGTCGGGCATGGGACTTGTGAGAAACAAAGCGCTCAGAAAAGCTTTGTCTCATGCGAAAAAGGATAATGAGCTGTTTTGGATCCGATCCATGGCACAGGCGTTGGGTTTCAAAGAGACTGAGTATGATGCAATACGCATGTTAGCGACTCTGCACGGTCTTCAGAAAACGACAAAATACGGACTGACGCCAGAAGAAGTTGCGCAGCGGGATGCAGTGAACGTTCTAACCTGCGGTAACTGCGCCAAAGAAGTCAAAGTGCAACTGTATAAACAACGCCGCGACCCCTGCCTTTTCTCGTTCCCCATAGTAAAATTTTTCTGCGGTGACTGCGACCATTTGACCGTACTCAATCGCGACCTGACGGTTGATCATGTCGAACACGTCCCGCCGTCAGAGTGGGAAGAATTCTAAACAAAACGCCCGTGAGCAACCAGCTTGCGGGCATTTTTTTATTTAAAAATAAACATTCACCTCGAGGTGAATGTTTGGCGCGTGCGACAGAAAAAGTGAGCGTGTTGCCAGAATGCCGCGTTTGCAGGACTCTGCAAGCAATAGAATCATTGCCACTCGCGCCATGGATCCTGTCGCCACGAGTACACGGTTCCAGGATGACGGCGTCTTTTTCTAATGGGTTGCCAGAATGCTGCGTTTGTAGGACTCTAGGTTCTCGAGCGCGATGCCGGTTCCTTTGGCAACGCACAAAAGCGCGTCGTCCGCAGTATAAGCCGGCACACCGGTTGCCTGCGCGATAAGGCGATCCATATTCCGCAGGAGCGACGACCCGCCGGAAAGCACAATTCCTTTATCAATGACGTCCGCGGACAGTTCCGGCGGCGTGCTCTGAAGCACGCTTTTGACCGCCGCGATGATGCCCTCAAGCTCGGCTTGCACTGCTTCAGTCACATCGTCCGAGGTGACTGAAATGGTTCTCGGCAGGCCGCTGACCATATCGCGTCCGCGCACCTCCATGGACATTTTTTTCTGCAGATAGAGCGCTGAACCGATGCCAATTTTTATTTCCTCCGCGGTGCGCTCCCCCACCGCCAAATTGTATTTTCGCCGCACATACTCGGATATGGCGGCATCAAATTTGTTTCCGCCAATACGGACTGATGTGTTGGCAACAATGCCGCCGAGCGAGATGACGGCCATTTCACTGGTGCCGCCGCCCATATCAATAATCATGTGTCCTGATGCTGACGCGATAGGAATATTCGCGCCAATAGCCGCGGCAATCGGTTCCTTTATAATATAGGCGGCTTTTGCTCCTGCGGCTATGGTGGCGTCAATGACCGCCCTTCGCTCAGTTGATGTAATTCCAGCGGGAACAGCAACCATAACCTCGGGGCGTACGATTTTGAAACCGCCAATCGCTTTATTGATAAAATACCGCAGCATGGCTTCGGTGGTATGATAATCCGCAATAACGCCTTCGCGCAGCGGTCGCGATGCTACAATGGTGTCAGGCGTTCTGCCGAGCATTTCTTTTGCTTCGTCCCCAACTGCGAGCACCTTTTTGTCGTTGATCGAAACAGCAACAACCGAGGGCTCGTTCAGAACAATACCTCGTCCAGGCAGATAGACGAGGGTGTTTGCGGTTCCTAGGTCAATTCCAATCTTTTTTACGAATAGTGCCATATAGTGCCTGAAGACATTAATCAATCTTACTGAAATACGGGCACTGAGTCAATAAAGCCCGAGTATGCCTCAAATATAAAACCTTGACCATGGTCAAGGTTTTAAGAGAGGTGATTAGGTTTTCTTTCTGGCCTTTTTCTCAGACCCAGCACGCATACTGCCCCGCCTGCCGAATTTGATTCCAACATGGTGCCTGAATCGGATGAGTATAAGGCTTGATCCAAGCATGGCAATAAACCATATGATGCGCAGAAACATCTCTGCCGGAAGGAATAGGATAGTAGAACGCTTTCGGTGTTTTGAGAATACTGCACGGCCGGAACAACAATGATCCCACACGCATGATACAATATACCGCAACGGCATTTTTGTATGCACTGAATTGCCTCCGATGTTATTTATATAGGACGCACGTGTTTGACAAAAATAGTCGTCATTCTGGAAGTTCGCCACTTCGTCATTCTGGAGCTCGCGACCCCGTCATTCTGGAACGAGCAGTACTCTGCGAGTGATAGAATCTATGCGTCATCTATTTCGTCATTCTGGAGGCATCGTACTCGATGCCGATAGAATCTATGCGTTAATCACGGAGATCCTATCGGCCGAAGTACCGGCCTCCAGGATGACGAGGAAAGTCACGGAGATGCTATCCTCCTTCGCCCTGAGTACATATCTACGGGCGGACAAGTAGCTCATGAGTACATTCGCTCCAGAATGACGGCAAACGCGTACGTCCTATTATCGTGTAAGCGTTATACTCCTGTCTTGTGACAAACGCCACTCGCCTGATACGCGATCAGTCGATCTTTTTTGCAAAATGTCCTTCGGCGTCACCGCGTTGATCTTAAAAGGAACAGCGATATCCAGGATTAACCGGTGAGGCGATGTGCCGCCTTGTTTTTGGATGAGAAGAGTATAATCCTCATCTGATAGGCTGTCTATCAGCGACTGAGGGATGGTGTATGAAAAACTGAGCGTCTCTTCTGTTTTTGGTTCAACGGAAATAAATGTTCCGAACATGGTTTTGCCATGCTCATCCCTGATAACAACCGGCTCTTCATTGCCGGAAACTGAGACCAGCTTTGATCCACGGGGAACGTACACCCTCGCGTATGTCCGGTAGCGGGTCGTTTTCCAGTCAAAATCGCCGGTGTGTGCGTAGGTCATGGAAGCCGTTGCGAGCGCTGAACCGTCCTCTTTGGGAGTGAGCGTGTATGACAATGTTCGTTCTATGGCGGGATCGCTTTTCAGACTGCCGAGATTGGCGTCAACATAAAAAAGGTAATCCCCATTGGTCTCGGGTATCCGCCCGTCCCATGCGCGGTCAGCGACAATGCGCTGTGCTTCAGGATCCGTAAAATACATCATAACCTGCCGTTCATCAAGGGAGGTGAACATTTTTTTTGAGAATGAGCGTATATCAGCCGCTGATAGTCCGAAAAGCTTGTTTTTTAACTCTTGCGCAAGGTCATCGATAATCTCCTTGCGGTTGTATATGGTAATCCCTTCTTGGCGGAATCCTACTTCAACATGGTACGCGAGAATGTCAACAAGATTCCCATCGTCAAAAACCGTATCCCCTGCCGAGATTGGTCCGGTAACGCTCAATAGATCCTGGATGATGTCGGGCGTGAACGCTATGACGCCGTTAAACTTTTTGATAGCTCCTCGCTCGTCTGCATAAAAAAGCATGGCCTGGCGGGCGCTTGTCGGAAAATCGGGATCCCAGTTTGAATCTCGGAAAAACCACTGAGACTGTTTGAGATATTTTTGTATGGGTTCGGGAGGAATTTTTTCGTTGTACGCTTTTGCCGGCTCATCAAGGTTGTACACATTGTCAGTTCTGAAATCCGTGATGCTTCCGTTTTTGACGGTCAGGGTTCCGTATGTTCCGATGAAGCCTCCGGTCGGACGCAGTTCGGTGTTGTTCTGCAATAGAAGAAGATATGTTTTTTCTTCACCGGTTCCAAGAAGCGACGGCAATGCGGCAATCCATGGTTCAACCTCCTTCGCGTAGCCAATACCTTCGCGAATCGTGGCAAGCGCGGGTGTTACAACCCTGCGAATAACAGGCAGGCGCGAACTTTCATCAGCTTGCTCGAGCAACGTTTCAGCAATAGAGAGGCCGCTCGCGACTCTATCCCACAGCCGAGGAGATTTCTGGATCGCTGTCAATATCGCGAGACGGTCATCATCCGACAATGAACCGTATGAATCCACTGATCCGTTCGAAAGTACGGGCACGCTTCCCGCCCAATCAAGTATCTCGCCGCCTACAATACCGCCGATCTCGGCAGCCGCAAGCGTTGCTTTTGCCGCGCGAGCCTCGCGGTTCCATGGCGGAATCACGGTAAAGGGGTAGGTTCGATTAATGTCGCCCTTGAGCTCGTTAATGTTCACCATAACGGCCTTGAGGGTTTCTTGCGCGCCCGGGACATCTCGTTCGGCAATCGAAGCTTCGAAAGATCGCGCAAGTATTTTTATCTGGCTGATATTTTGATACGCATCGCAGAGCTGATAGGCGTAAAAAAGAAAAAACAACCCAAACACAAATAGCGCCGCGTTTCGAAAATGATGTTTGGTTGGAATGGCTCTTAGAATGATCCGTTGTGCTGCTCTAGACACTGGTTTTATATGTTCGTTCATACCTCCCCTGTTTGATGACGAGCAAAACGAGTACGCCCGGCTCCCCATTTTCTAAAATATTTATACGCGCTGGCGACATGTATCCACGCCATTCGGTTGAATAGTGATTTGTAGAATTGACCGGCATCTGACGCTCTGCTGTGGTAGTGGATTATCTCAACATCCGCAAGATACCACACCTCGTATCCATGATTCCAAAAGCGGCGGCACCAATCAGTATCTTCCAAAAAAAGAAAAAAACGCTCGTCCATTGGCCCTACTTTTTTTATGGCATCGCTCCGCGCTATCATACAAGAACCCTGAACCCAATCAACCGGACGGTTATCCCGATGATCCCAATCCATCATCAAATACTCGCGCACTGAACGACGCGCGAACGACGCGCGAGCAAGCGGGGTTCGGCGATAGGCAAGCACTTGCGGAGACGGAAATTGGTAACAAAAATATTGCAGGGTGCCGTCCGGCGACAAAAGGCGCGGTCCGGCAATGCCGACCTTGGGATGCGCATCCATGAAATCAACCATGCGCTTCAGTGAGTTTTCCCAGATGACGATGTCGGGATTCATGATGAGCACGTATCGGCCGCGAGCGGCGGCAATACCAATGTTATTGCCGAACGCGTATCCGCCATTATGGTCTGCTTCAAGGAACCTGATCTCAGGAAAACGGGGTTTGAGTGTTTGCTCAACATACGCCGCGCTTCCATCCGTGGAGCGGTTATCCACGATTATAATTTCAAAATCGAGATCAGTCGTGTGCTCATGGATCCCTTTTATGCAAGGAAGAAGAAATTCCTTTGAATTGTAGTTGAGGATAACGACGGATAGATCCATGAAAAAAAATCTACTGCCCAAACAAGGCTTGCTCAAATGTCTGTGCGGCTAATTAGAATTTAGCAATTCTGTAAGCTTTCAAATTAACCCTCTCAAATAGCGCTACATAGATGAATTTTGCGAATTCGTACACAACAATAAACGGCATTCTCCACCAATCCTGCCAACCCAAATTTTTCCTTAGCATCAGTATGTGATTTCGTATTGATAAGCGTTTGATCAGATCACTCGCTTGTTCTCGGTTGTGCGCGCCCAATCCTCTCCTGTGCCAACAGCAAGCATGCGGCGCGTAGACAGATCTCCATCCTGCTTTTTTTAGTCGCCAAGCCAGATCAACATCTTCTTTGTAGGTGCCAAAGCGTTCATCAAAAACACCGTGTCCGTCAGCAATAGCCTGAAGTGCCTTTAGTCTATACATCACACATGCCCCTGTGAGCCCAAAAACGGCTTTTTGAGACTCATATTGGCCTAAATCAAGGGTTTTATGCCCTATTTCCATCACTTGACCCCATGGACTCATTTTCAGACCACAACTATCAATAATGCCAGATTTATCATTTTTTGGCAATTCGAGATAAAGCTTGCCGCCGACAGCGCCAATCCTCTCATCCGCCCCAATCACACGCTTTAGTTCTTTTAAAAAGCCCTCCTGTAATTCTGTATCAGGGTTCAGTACTAAAACGTATGAAGCTTTACACATCGAAAAACCTTGATTGTGCGCTTTTGCGAATCCGATATTCTCTTTATTCAAAACAACTTGAATGTGTGGTATTTGGTGTTTGGCGTTTTCAAGATATTCAATCGTTCCATCGCTTGACGCATTGTCTATAATCAGAATAATGAAATCAACATCGTGCTGCTGTTCAATTCCCTTGAACAAGCGCTCAAGATGTTCACGCGAGTTCCATGTAACAATTTGTATTTGCACCAATGGCATACAACAAGACTACCACCATATCTGTACGAATGACAATGGTTCTCTGTTGCGGAATAAAATGCCTACCAATTAAAACAGGTAGGCATAGCGGGAGCATAAAACATTTTTATTCCATTTGACCGTGGAGCAGGCGCGATCTTACCTTCTGTATGGCGCAGACAGATCGCCCCAGTTTTGCGGCAAGAATTCGGTCAGGAGGCCGGTTTTGCGCGACAATCCGCTTCTTGTCTTGACTGGTCCACTCTTTTCCGGCATTGTACGCGCCTTTTTCAAATTGCGCGTAGTACCGTCTCTTGCACTTTCGCCATGCGCCAGGATTCTTCCTGCGCCAATTTTTATTTCTCGGATAAGAGCTCGCCATTGTCAGGGCCTCCTTTTTTCTTTGTCATGCGCTTTTTGGGCAATCGCATCATGACCGGAAATCGATCACCGATCTTCGCGCCATCCGGAATCGCATCCATGGGAATGCTGACAACACAATCCAGAGGAGCATTCACGAGCGGATTGAGGTTAATGGGCTCGCCATCAACCGCGATCCTAAACCAGCCGCCCTGCCTCTCTACAAACTCAAGCTCGATTCGTGCCATTGCGCGCTCCTTTTTTATGGTTCACTGCGGTTGCTGCATTTGGCAAAGTACGCGACTCAAAGAACATGTTAGGTTATGCCATTCACGCTTTTCTGTCAACAACAATGGAGACCACGATCACTATCCCGATTCCCAGCGGATGATTAAGATACGGACTTATGCCGTGCGTTATTGCAACAGCGATAAGCCCAATGAGTGATCCGAGGACTAGATATCGCTCTTGTGATTCATGCGGTAGCGGCAGTATTTTTTTCCATCCTTTTTGTATGATTGCGTACAACAGATACGCATACATGAAGACGCCCAACAGGCCGATTTTCAGCCACATCTCCAACCAGCCGAGCTCGAACGCGGTTGTTGTGTATCTGCCGTCTGGATGATCCTTTTGAACGCGCGGATCACGTGATGCGTAGGTCACGCTCGTGCCAAAACCGGATCCTAGAATTGGATGATTTTTAATTGCTGACAGGAGAGGCCTGATCTGAGCATAGCGAGAGGATATGGCAGACTCACCGCTGAATTTCATTGCCCGTCCTTTGATCAGCTCAGCGCTCGACGTTCCCCGGGGAATTGGAAACTGGGCAATGCCCACCGTCAACGCGATCGCAAGCGCGACTATTCCCACGCTTACCGCTCCAAAGCTCGCTGCTCCCCGGATGCGTTCACGCATGAATACCAAAAGCACTGCGAGCATAAGAACATAACTTACCCCGATCGCGAGCCAAAAACTTCGTGAGAACGAAGCAATAATCGCGGATACGAACACAACAAGGAGAAGCGGCATGGCGCTTGCGGCTTTTTCGGAGGCGTCACCTTTTTTCCGAAGCGTCATGACATAAACACATCCGAGCAAAACACAAATGCCAAACACCAGCCAAATCTGTGACTGCATGAATACGCGTGATAACACCAGCTGAGGATCCACGTTCGTAATCTCAGCAAGCCGCGCTTGGCGCGACCATGTGTAGAGAACGTCCTGCGCGCCGAAAAGTTCATGTGAAAATACATAATACAACATTAGCGTCTTTCCCGCCACCCACGCGCCTGCAGCCAGAAAAACGTATGGGATCTGTTTTATAAATCTCGTGTTTTGCGCCGCCGCGTATGCGGGAAGCAGGAGCGCGTAATAAAAATAGTTGTTCACGTCGGCAATGAGCTGGTGCGCGCCATTGCCCCGCGCCGCGCCCCAGACGACCCCCCACAGAATAACCGCGCCAAGGAGTATAAACTGTTTTTGAAACAACGGGCGAAGCATCTCGCGCGATCGTGAAAAAACAAAGCGCATACTCCACGAAGCAAGCACCGCGATCCATAACACCATGCGCAACGTGAGATCAAACCCGGCGATCGGCAAAACCAGCATGGTTCCTAATGAGCCGATCATGAGTTCAATCAGCGCAAGCGACACTCCCCACTCAAGACCTGAAACCGACGCGCTGACCACTGCGAGGGATACTATAAAAAAAAGAGGCAATGCTGTCTCTGGATATGCGAATGACAACCAAGAAGCGCCCTCTAAAATAATAATAGACGCAATGGTCAATACAATTGGATCAGACAGGGGCTTACGCATGTTTTTTTCGCAGATAATGCATGGCGCTTTTGAAGAACCACCACTGTTTTTTTATGGTCGTACGTTGCGCGAAGGACTGTCCGCCGTAATGCACAATTGAGGTAATCGGCGCATACCATACATCAAAGCCGAGCCGTTCCGCTGTTCGGCAGTAGTCAACCTCTTCAAACCAGGTAAAATAATCCTCATCAAGACCGCCCGCCTGTTTCAGCAAGCGAGCCGCTATAAAAAAGAATGCGCCCATGACCTGATCAACACGTGCTTCTTTGGTATAGTCAAAATCAGTTGCATAATAACGATCCAGCAAACGGGGCGCAATTTTGTGCAGTTTTAAAAGCATTGCCGCGATATCACGCATCCGCGGAAAACGCCTGACCGACGGCTGTGTTGTTCTGTCGGGGTTGAGAAGCGTACAGCCGATTATGCCGGCCTTCGGATGCGTATCCGCAAAATTGAGAATCTTTGAGATCGAATCTTCTGTCAATTCGGTATCTGGATTAAGCAGCAGAATCGACGATCCGTGTGCGATTGCTATTCCTTGATTATTGGCAACCGCAAATCCTTTGTTCTCCGTATTCTGGATCAACGAGACATTCGGAAACGAGCGAACCATATCATGCGTCCCGTCCGATGAGGCATTGTCAACCACAATGACCTCCACGTCGCTCGTGTGCGCGAAAATGGACCGCAGACATTTTCGCAGAAGTTCAGAGACATTCCAGGAGACAATGACAATAGATACATTCATATGAGCGCCTGTCTTAGTATGCCCTATCTGCCTTCGGGCGAGGGGCGTATGTGCATGATACCCATGTTCGCGCAAAAAGAAAAGCGCCGCACAGGCTTAGCCCGCGCGGCGCTTTGTGAATGATCATTTTCTGATTCGCATCATGATCCGTCCGGTATAACGCTCTTCTCCATCACCAATCTCTCCTTCCGCCATAACGATTCCGCATCCAGATGTAGAATGGCTTGCTCCCGCGGTTGCCGACCAATGAGAGTACGAATCCCAGAAAAGCCACGTACAGGTAAATAGGAATCTGTCCGGTATGTCGGATCGGCATGGCTCCCGCGGCCACATAAGCGATAACGAGCAGTATGCTGCCTGCCAACGACAGTCCATTCATATGGCATTCTCCCGTGTTATGGTTGTCATAAAGTGGCAAAGAACCGATCGTGGCAATTTTGCCGAAGTCGATAGTCTCATGTTATACCACGTGGTTCGTATGGATGTCAAAAGAATAGCGACCAAGGGATCGGCCTTTCCCATGCCTTATCCAGCGCCTCACATATCATGTCAGCGGTCAGACCTTTGGGAAGTTTTTCAGCGAGTCCGGACTTGCCCGTCATTATATCGTTTTTGAGGCGAAGTAATGCGAGTTCGTCCGAATCAATCGGCAGCAAAGAATTTTGTTTACCTTCTGCCATTGTGCGCCTTCCTTTCTTTGTTACGTAGGCCACGAACGGACATGCCCGAGATCGCAACCATAAAATATCCAATCAGCACACATGCGCTGATTGTCTCATGAATTTGCTTTGAAACCAGATCCAGACGTGCCGTACAAAACAGTATCAACACCAATACGAGAAATCCGAAGCCAAAGATCATTATCTGCCTAGTTGATGCATTGCCTTCATTGCGTTCCATGGCATCCTCCTGTCGTGACCGATAAAACATCTAGTCATCACTCCCAACCCGAAGTCAACATCAAAGGACCCAGTACTAGTCCTACTATACGCATTACTCTCAATTGGCACCAACCTTTCGGTTTGGTTGTCAAAGGCCGTGTTTTTTTTTTATGATTTCAACTGCTTTTTTATAATCATTATACCGCTTCCCGAAACCGATCTTGGTGAATAACGCCGGCATCCACGCACTCATAGTGCCGCCGGGTTTTACGGAAAACAATATCATATCTATCCATTGTCCCGCATGCCCGTGTTCAAGCAATGTCAGCCATAGATCCCAATCCTGCAGTCGCTCTACGGCAGCATCCCATGGGCCGGCCCCGTCTTCTCTGGCATCCTCAAGCGCTTTGCGCCGAACCAGCGAGGTGCTGTGAATATACGGCATCTCCTTCAATTTCTCTGGATTAAACGGCCATAATGTAAACGTTTTCCATCCAAACTTGAAAGACGAATAAGCATACGAAACATCATGGTGTTCGTCAAGAACTGCTGCCATTGCCTCAAGCATGAGCGGCATCATCACAACATCCGCATCGCAGAACAGAATATATTCGCCGCTTGCGCCCTGATATCCGTTGTTGCGCGCTGATGGCGCTCCTTGATTGTTCTGATGCCGGCAGCTCACTGTCGGCATCAGGCAGCTGGCGACTTTTTGTTCAAGTTCGGAATGCGTTATATCGGTTGACCCGTCATTAACAATAATAACCTCTACACCCTCCCCTATTGTTTGATCCTTGATTGACGCCAAACAATCCATGAGCTGTTTGCTCTGGTTATACAGTGGAATGATGACTGAGACCTTGGATGAAAACATACCTTAAAGAGTACTTTTAATATCTAATTGACCTATTGCCCCATAGCCTTCACAATTGTCCGTGCGATTTCTTCACTATTCCCTTGCTCCACCAAAGCGCCGTCATTCCCTATTGCCTCAGGAACGCCGCCGACAGTGGAGCCAATAACTGGCTTACCAAACTGCTGGGCTTCTTTATAAACAATGCCATACCCCTCAAAATCGAACGGATCCTCAATCGGTGTGAGTATGAAGCAGTCGCATGCCGAGAGCCACGCATACTTTTCATCTTCTGAAACCGCGCCGACCAGTATAATACGCGAGTTGTTTTTCGCAAGAGATTCCAGCGCGTGACGCTCCTCTCCGTCGCCAACAACGACATATACAAGGCCAGGGATTCGTTTCCATACCTCGTGGAGTGCGCGAATAACAAAGCTGATGCCCTTGCGCCTGATAAGGCGGCTTATAGTCAATAGAATCGGCTTATGCGCAAGATGATATTTTTCCCGGAGTTCATTTCCGAGGGCGGAATAATCCTCCGTGCTTATTTTCCTGATCTTCGGATACGAGATACGCGCACGGCCGGGATCAATCGAATAGCGGCTGAGAATCTTCGCGGTTGCATTGCTGTTTGCGACGATTTCATCCGCACTCAAAAGGATGCGACGAACCCAAAAACCTTTCCATGGCGATCGCGCAGGAAGCACTAGGTCAAGTCCATGGACATAGACTCGATACGGAACATCAAAAAGCAGTTTCCACACATAGGCAATATACCCAATCGGCAGAACGTGCGACACCCACAATGAATCACGCCCATGACGGCGGAATTGATCGCGTATGGTCCACGCAAGCGGAAGCCATACCG
>Ga0210057_1003280_pt1 | contig 22421 bp, 28 predicted proteins | sample CryGeyCG2114_010_2_FD_183968 | JGI IMG/M metagenome (GOLD analysis project Ga0210057, IMG submission 183968) | Groundwater microbial communities from aquifer - Crystal Geyser CG10_big_fil_rev_8/21/14_0.10 (SPAdes) (version 2) | ecosystem: Environmental > Aquatic > Deep subsurface > Groundwater ...
ACAATAAGGTTGCGGTAGCTGTGGTTGCCAATCAACTTAATGTCGGCCTTCTTGAACAGCGTGGTTGATTTTGGTACAGCAACTTTTTTAGCTGCGGATTTTTTTGCGATTGCTTTTGAGTATTTATTGTCCGCAAAGTACACTACCGTATTTTGCCTAGTTTGGTTTTTTACAATCTGACCCTTTGCTTTTACGTATTCCGAAAAAGATTGGTGGTGGTCTTGGTGGTCGGGTGAGATGGGAAGAATAACTGCTACATCGGGTGCGTACTGAAGATCCTGTAGTTGGAAGCTGGATAGTTCAAGCACGACATAATCTGCTTTTTGTGCTGATTTTAGAACCTCGGACATTGCGACGCCGATGTTTCCGGCTAAGACGACCTTCTTTTTAGCTTGTTTTAGAATGTGGGCTAATGCAGTTGCGGTTGTGCCTTTTCCTTTTGTGCCGGTGATGGCAACGATTATGGGATAGTGGGTAGTGCGTAGTTTGTGGTTTGTAGATGGGGAGCGAAGAGAGAGAGTTTTTTGAAAAAATAGATTGGTGAGACTGGTGATGGCTACGCCGGCCTTCTTGGCATTTTGTATTTCCTTGGTTAAATACGGCACGCCGGGGGAGCGGTAGATAACATCAAACTCATTAAGATTGCTCAAGTATTTTTTGCCGAGAATAAAGTGGAAATATTGAGGGCGGGGACTGGCGGTGATGTTTTTGTCTAGAATAGTTATCTGAGCGCTGTTTTTTAGAGTTTTGTGCAAAAAATTAGCTAATGATTGGCCCTCTTTACCCCAGCCGATAATGGCGATTTTTACGATTTTTTTATTTTTCATGATGTTATTCTATGTTAGTTCGTTTTGGTGCCCGCGACAAGTTTCTTGCTTGAATGTGTTTTTCATGGCACAATCAGTTCGCGGGATGGGGAAGTGGTATCCCGGGTGGCTTGATTTTTCGGGCGTTTTAACTAGCAATAGTTGATATGATTACCTGCCAAATTCGGGGAAGGCTTGACTGCTAATCCCGAGCCAAGATTGCGAAAGCAATAAGGTGTAGAGACTAGACGGTAGGCACCCTAATGGGTGAAGGGATAGTCCAGACCACAAACTTTGATTTTCAAAGGTGGCGAAAGCCATAGTCGGTATGCATAACCACCAGATCGTTGGTTCGATTCCAACTCCCGCAACACTTCGATAAAGTTTACACTGAACGAAGCTAAAGAGCTATTTAAAACTCGCCCTAGGGTGTTTTAAGTTTGCTATAATGTTTAATATGTATTGTGTTTATGTACTGCTTTGCGCTGATATGAGCCTATACACCGGTATTACCAATAATCTCGAAAGAAGGTTTGAGGAGCACAAAAACAAAAAAGGTGGTAGATATACAAGATCTCATATCGCTAAAAAAATTATTTATATCGAGGAGCAGATGACTAAATCTGCGGCACTAAAACGAGAAAAGCAAATAAAGGGGTGGCCGCGAGAGAAGAAAATAAAGGTCTTAAATTTGGTAAAGTTGATTAACTAATCTATGGAAATTCAACCGGGACAGAAATATAAGCATTTTAAGGGTGGCGTGTATGAGGTGGTTGGTGTGGCCAAACACTCAGAGACGCTGGAGGAAATGGTGGTTTATAAGCACGATGGTCAACTTTGGGCGAGGCCGAGGGAAATGTGGTTTGATGAAGTGGATAAACCGGAGTTGGGTTATAAAGGACCTCGATTTGTTTTAATTGATTAATTGATGAAAATTGCAATTGATATTGACGATGTCGTTTCAGAGACCCTTCGGGGCCTTGTTGATTTTAGTAATAAAGAAAATGGACGGGATGATAAGTTTGAAGATCATACAAATTTCTTCTTATCAAATATCTGGGAGTGCTCTATTGAGGAGGCAGTAAAGCGAGTAAATGACTTTTTTCGACTCGGCCATGGAAATACGCTAGTGCCAATGGCCGGAGCGAAGGACGTTTTGACTAAGTTGAAGGATGAATATGAGATGGTTTTTATAACCTCCCGCTCGGCTAATATGATGGAATCAACAAAAAAGTGGCTGAATAAACACTTTGGTGGCCTAAATATACCTTTGTATTTGAAAAATGAGCACTTCGCGGGGAGTGATGAATTTAAAAAGTCTGCTATTTGCAAGGAATTGGGAGTGGATTTAATTATCGAAGATGCACCTCATTATATCGAGGATTGTTCTGAGGCGGGGATTAAGGTCTTTATATTTGATCGTCCTTGGAACCAAGAAGTTCGGGAGAATGATTTAATCACCCGTGTAAGAGATTGGGGGGAGATTGGAAGGGAGCTGGGTGTTGAATAAAGGTGAACAGCAATTTTGTGAAATAATATCTATATATCGGCTGTTTTGTGTGGCTAAATTTTTAGAAAAGCAAAAGGCTATAATCTTGAGAAAAAAGGGGGCGAGCATTTCGAAAATTGCTCGTGAGCTTGGCGTGTCTAAGGGGTCGGTCAGTATCTGGTGTAGGAGTATTCATCTAACGAAGCGTCAGGAGGAAAATATAAGATTGAAGATGATTCGGGCCGGACATGCTGGGCGGATGAAGGGTGCGTATATTCAACGGTTGGGACGAATAGAAAGAATGCGTCGTTTTGCCTTGGAGGGGCGATCGATGGTGGGAGATGTGTCTAAAAGAGACCTTCTTATGCTTGGAATAGGTTTATATATTAGTGAGGGGGGTAAGCGAGATAGCCGGGCAGTAATCTCAAACTCAGATTTTAAAGTGCACAAACTTGCGATGCGTTGGTTTGAGTCGATGGGGGTGAAAAATGAGGATTTTTCGGGTCACATTAATTTGAATGAGCGATATCGTCGGAGCGATTTGGCTATTAAGAAAGAGTGGTCAAAGCTTCTTCGTGTTGAGCTTAGTCGGATTAAGAAGACCGTATTCATCAAAACCCCGCATAAGAAAAAATACGCGAAACGAGGGAGCTATAGGGGTGTGTTCCAGCTGCGTGTTGCTAAAAGTGCGAATTTACAGTATAAAATACTTGGCTTAATGGATGCGGTGATGTAAATTTAGAACATGCCGGTGTAGCTCAGTGGTTAGAGCGAGCGTTTCATAAGCGCTAGGTCGGTGGTTCGATCCCACCCGCCGGCACAATATAAAAGATTTATTTTTTGGTCTCTGGCGCGGTTTTTTGTTTGTCTGAACCTGTGCCGGTTTCAGACTTGGTTTCCTTTACGGCAAACGATCCACCGCCGATGAGGGCGATCATTAGCACGACTAAAATCGATAAGATTATTAGGGGGTTTACCCGAGGAAAAGCTCTGGTTATTAGAGCTATGCCGCTTATAAAAAGGACTGCGTCTATAAGCCAAAGCAGAATAGCGCGGCCCTGTTGTCCAGATTTAGCGAGGCCCTTCATTCCTGGCCAGGCAAGAAGGGAGAAAATAATTGACAGAACAATCAGACCCAGACCCCAATAGAGATTGTGCGCCACAAAAAGAGGAGCTTCTTCAACTACGAATGAGGCGGGTAGGTCTTCAAACATATCAACATTATACCACGCGCTATTTGATGATTTTGCCAAAATTCGATAGGATTACCTTTGTATGCAGGGTGAAATTACAATTAGACCAGAAGAGGAGAATAAACTTTTGGAAAAGCTTAAAGAGCGCAAGGACGCCGAGGCGGCAAGAATGTTGCGTTTTTTGGGTATGCCCGACTTGTCTCGGACTGCGGGCAGCCCAATTTATGAATTGGTACAGAGGATTCGAGGAGCTAAGGATTTTGAGGATTTTGCGATTGTTGAGGTGCCAGAAATTGTGCCCGCTGATCAGAGCTTTGATCTATTTGACTTTCCCGCAGATCATCCAGCACGATCGAAATCAGACACTTATTATGTTGATGAGGAAAATATTTTGCGCACCCACACAACTGTTTCTTGGTATTACTACTTAACATCGGATTACGCTAAGAAAAAAATTGAGGCTAATGAAGATCTGGGGGTTTTGACCTACGGTAAGGTTTATCGGAAGGATGAGATTGACCGAAATCACATGAATGTTTTCCATCAGATTGACGGTTATTATCTGATTCCAAAAGACAAAGGCGTGATCGTGATTGAGGATTTGAAGAAAGTTTTGGCTGATATCGCTCAAACTGTTTTCGGCAAGGATGTTGAGTATAGATTTAATGAAGATACTTTTCCCTACACGCATCCCAGCACGGAAATGGAAGTTAGGATTGGCGGAAAATGGATCGAGATTCTTGGATCTGGTGTGGTGAAGGGAAGCGTACTCGAAAAACTTGGAGTTGACTCTAAAAATTATACTGGTTGGGCTTTTGGATTTGGTTTAGAGCGTTTGGCAATTGTTGGAATGGAGCTACCGGATATCCGATTGCTTTGGTCTGAAGACGAGCGAGTGAAAAAGCAGTTGAAGCTGGGAAATAAATATGAGGAAGTTAGTAAGTATCCGCCCGTGGTGCGTGATATCTCCTTTATTGTTGATAAATCTTTCGTTCCTAATAATTATTTTGATTTAATTCGCGATATTGGAGGCGATATGATTGAGGAGGTGGAGCTTTTAGATCATTATGACAATGATGCTAAATTTGGCGCGGATAAAACTAGCTATACTTACCGGATTTTGTATCGCAGTATGGATAGAACCTTAACTGCGGATGAGGTTGGGCCAATTCATGCCAAAATTGAAGAAGAAACGCGAAAGCAGTTTGGAGGCGAGATTAGATAGTTTTTGCTTTGACATATTTTTAGGTGGTGATATTATAACTATCAGCTCTTTAAATTTTATCTAGTGTTTTGACGAAGTGCTGTGAGGGCACTTCATCCAAGCACTAGATTTAGTGAATGTGCGTAGGTTTCGTGCTGAGTGTTGACTGAACCAGAGAGCACGGGCTTAACTGCCCGTCTTGCTCGCGTGATGTCGCCTACGCTCGCCGGCATGTGCCGCGCACATTCACCTCCTTTGGAGGGGGGTTGTGGGAAACAACGAAGGCCAACAGCGCCATAATGGCACCCGAGCAGCCCAAGGTTGCCAAGTCGCCATCTTGGGCTACCCAAAAGACAGCCAAGCGTTAGTTTGCGTCCCTAGTTGTACCCACGACCCTCCGCCCCTCATGAGCACAGACCCTCCTCGACCTACGGAGGTAAGTGCTCGGGGCCACGGTAGACTTACCGTGGCCCCTCTTTTTTTGCTATGATTAGTAAGTAATTAATCTTCTTTTATATGAACAAAAAAATTGCAGTGGTTATTTTTGGCCCTCCGGGATCCGGAAAGGGGACTCAGGCAGATCTTTTGGCGGAGAAATTTGGTTTAAATCACATCAATACAGGTAAATTAATTGAGAAGGTGGTGCACGATCCTCAATATGCTAATAATGAAAAAATCCAGGATGAACGAAAAAAATACGACTCTGGTGTTTTGGTTTCTCCAAGTTGGGCTCTTGAACTAGTTTCTAGGTTTGTAAACGAATACGCCGCTGAGGGAAAAGGGGTTATATTCAGCGGCTCCCCAAGGACCATGGATGAAGCGAAGGGCATGGATGGAAATCCCGGGTTAATTGAGGTTTTAGAACAAGTATATGGAAAAGAGGGGGTTTTCCCGTTTGAGATCAAGCTCTCAAACGAGTCTTCGATAAGGAGAAACTCGTCTCGTTGGATTTGTATTCCAACAGGAAAGCCGGTGCGCGATCCATCGGAGTGTGATGGAGAGGTCCAAAAAAGAACTGATGATAAACCCGAGGTGATAAAGGATCGATTGGTGGAGTATGAAACAAGGACGCTTCCTGTTGTTGAAGAGTTTAATCGAGCGGGGCTCAAGGTTTTTGAGATTGATGGAGAGCCAGAGGTTGAAGAGGTGCATAAACAATTCATGTCTCACTTTGATGGGCACAATTAAAACAAAAGAACAAATAGAGTTAATGCGGGCGGCTGGCCGGGTTTGGGCCAGCGTTATGGATCTATTAGCGGAAAACGTTAGGCCCGGGGTCAGCCTAAAAGACCTAGATGAGATTGCACGCGGGAGTATTGAAAAAGCTGGGATGCACCCGTCGTTTTTGGGCTACAAACCAGCATGGGCAAATGAATCCTATCCAGCGAGTATCTGCACTTCGGTAAACGACGTTGTCGTCCACGGGGTCCCCGACGATTATGAATTAAGCGATGGAGATCTTTTGTCGATAGATATGGGTGTGGAAAATCAGGGGTGGCACTGTGATGCGGCGAGAAGCTTTGCGGTTGGAAATGTGGATAAAAAAATTCACAACTTGATGAACGTTACCCGACTTGCTCTTGATGCTGGGATCGCGGCGGCCAAGCCAGGGAATCGGTTGGGAGATATTGGGCACGCAATTGAGTCGGTTATCTTAGAGCATGGAATGTATGTGGTTGATTCGCTGACTGGCCACGGTATTGGAAATAAACTCCACGAAGGGCCAACAGTCTTTAACTTTGGAGATGCGGGCACTGGAGCAGAGCTAGTGGCGGGAATTTGTTTAGCGATTGAGCCGATGGTGGCAATCGGAACAGGAAAAATTGTCGAGCGACGGGACGGGGCATTTTTGACTAAGGATGGCAGCTTGGCGGCGCACTTTGAAGACACGATTGTTATCACTCCAAGCGGAGCAGAAGTTATTACTGCAAGTAGCTTGTAGTTATTAAATAAAAAAAACCCCGACTGCGTTGCAGTGCGGGGCCGCGGGGAGAGATTGGCTGGTTTAGCATCCGTGCATGGGTTTGTGACCGTCGATGTTGGTTGCAACCCAATGATGTGCCCAGTCTCGGAAAGGAATCTTCTTTCCGCTCTCCAGTGTAACCACCAGTTCATTTTCCTCTCTGTGGCGCTTGGCCACTTCTTCGTCGATGATCTTTTTGAAGCTAGGATCTACCATGACTTCGACCTCTCCTAAACTGATTATTGCTAATAATAGCACGCTAATTACTTTTTGTCAATTCCTGAGTTCGTGTCTGCGCATCTGTATGTAATCCGCAACTAGTCGCAAATTTGCTATAATATTGGTATGGTTAAAAAAGTTTTTTTGTCGGTTATAATTCCTGCTCTTAATGAGGGGCGACGTTTGGCCTCGACGATTTTGGATATCGACCGGCATTTGTCGCATAAAGAAATAAATTTTGAAATTTTGGTTGTTTTAAGCCCTGGGGACGATCATAGCCCCGAGCTGCTTTCTCGGTTGGCGGTCGCTATCCCATCTTTGCGATTTGTGGAGCTAGGGAAAGATAAGGGCCGGGGATTTGCGATAAAGGAAGGATTGAGGATGGTAACTGGATCATGGAGGTTGGTAATGGATGCTGATAACGCTATCCCAATTGTTGAGTATGGGAAGATTGAGCCCTATTTAGACGATTTTGATGTTTTTGTTGGGTCTAGAATTTTGAAACGATCTAATATATTAACTCCGGCGCCAAGGCTTCGCGCATTATGCGGAAAGATTAGTCGCTCAGTTATTAATACCTTGATGTTTTGGGATATCAAGGATTCCCAGTCGGGCTTTATGTGCTTGTCAGAAAGTGCCACCAGCAGCGTCTTAAGGTATAGTAAAATCGATGGCTGGCTATTTAATACAGAGGCGCTCGCTATCGCGCGGAAGATCGGTTGCAAAACGAGAGAATTTCCGGTTAATTGGCACTATGTAGGTGGATCCCACCTTACGCCCAAGGAATATTTTTCCTCTGCCGGTAAATTGTTTAGGCTTTGGACAGATCTACTTTGGAATCGTTATCACATTAGGAGAAAATTTACTGCCTAATAGGTTGACGGTTTCGTTGGCTTTGTTTTGTTTTTATGCTATTCTTGCTAGCAAAATTAACTATTAATCGGATTGAAAAAATGGAGCATCTAATTACTAAGGCCAAGCTGGAGGAAATGAAAAATGAATTGGCCGACCTTAAATCCAATAAGAGAAAAGAGGTTGCCCGACGTTTAAAGAGGGCAAAGGAACTAGGAGACTTAAGTGAGAACTCGGAATACTTTGAGGCATGTGAGGCCCAGCAACAACTAGAGAACAGGATTTTTGAGTTAGACAACATTATCAAGAACGCCAAGGTTATCAAAATGACTCGTGGTAAGGACGAGGCACAGGTTGGGGCGACTTTGATTGTCAAGAAGGATGGGGGAGAGGACATGCGACTTTCGATCGTTGGTCCAAATGAAGCCGACCCCTCAAAGGGATTTATCTCTCACGCTTCACCCTTGGGTACAGCTTTAATCGGTAAGCGAGCTGGAGATGAGGTGAAAGTTGACGCGCCAAATGGTAAAATAAACTACAAGATTCTAAGGATTGAATAAATCAGCTTCGAGCTTGTAGCTGTTAGCTTATAGACAATGTCTTCACTGGATAAAATAAGAGAGGAGAGATTAAAAAAGAAAGCTTTTTTAGAGGACGCTGGGAAGGATCCGTATCCAGCAAAAGCCAATCGAACTGCTAACATCGCAGATATTTTGGCTGACTGGAAAAAACACCCGGGATCGAAAAAACAAATTGCTATGACCGGCCGTGTTTTCGCAGTTCGAGGACAGGGCAAGGTTTTATTTTTGGACATCAAAGATGAAAGCGGGTCATTGCAGGCAGTTCTGAGAGCAGATAATACTCACCATTTTGACCGATCGGTAAAATCTATCGATATTGGTGATTTTGTTGAGATTTATGGTAAGGCATTTGTGACGAAGCGCGGCGAGAAAAGCATTGACGCTATTAAAGCTAATGTAATTACAAAGGCGATACGGCCAATCCCTTCAGAGTGGTATGGAATTAGTGATCCGGAGACTAAATATCGACAGCGCTATTTGGAATTAATGATTGATCCGGACTTGCGGGAGATGTTTAGGATGAAGACCCGTTTTTGGTCTAGTATGCGCAAAATCTTAATTGAGGAGGGATTTTTAGAGGTAGAAACTCCAGTTTTGGAGCACGTTCCTGGAGGGGCGGATGCGGAGCCATTTAAAACAAAGCACAATGCTTTAGATGTGGATATGTATATGCGCATCTCTTTGGAAATTGCTTTGAAAAAATTGGTTGTTGGAGGATTTGAAAGAGTGTTTGAAATTGGCCGAGTTTTTAGAAACGAGGGAATATCGGCGGAGCATCTTCAGGACTACACCCAGATGGAAATGTATTGGGCGTATCAAGACTATAAGGGATTAATGATGTTTATTGAGAGAATGTATAAAAAAGTTATCAAAGATACATTGGGGACGCTTAAAACCAAACGCGGAGAAACAACTATTAATTGGGGAAAGAAGTGGGAGGTGATTGATTACTTTACTTTCTTCAAAAAGAATACTGGCTTAGATTTGGATAAAGTTGGAGAAAAAGAACTACTTGCATACGCAAGGAAATTGAATCTGGACACAAAAAAGCATCCGGGGAAGGGAAGATTGATTGATTTAATTTTTAAACAGTATCGACATAAAATTGTGGGGCCTGCATTTTTGATTGATCCACCGGTTGAGATTGAGCCATTAGCAAAGCGAGTTGAGCCCGGATCAAATAAGGTGGCGCGTTTTCAGGTTGTCGCCGCTGGGACGGAGCTAGGTAAGGGATTTTCGGAATTAAACGACCCGATTGATCAAATGGAAAGGTTTAATGAACAACAAAAAATGCGCGACGCAGGAGATGCTGAAGCGCAAAGAATGGATGAGGAGTTTGTTGAAGCTCTGGAATACGGCATGCCACCAACGGCCGGATTTGGCACCTCTGAGAGACTCTTTGCCGTCTTACTGGACAAACCAGTGAGAGATGCGGTCTTTTTCCCGACCGTAAGGCCACCTTCAAAGGATAAAAAGAGGAAGGGGGCGGAGGATAAGGCGAAATAGGGCCACCCGCCAAGGCGCTTAAATAAAGGATTTAAATACTCCATACGGGTATGGAGTATTTATTTTCCTATAGCTCTGGCGGGTAAATATGGAGTATTCATTTACGTATTTTTACACAATCCACCTACTCCATAACTCCATAGAGTTATGGAGTAGGTGGGGGATTTATTTCTTAGCTCTGGCGGGTAAATATGGAGTATTTATTTCGCGGTCAATAATACTGAGATGCCGCTATGATGTATCATAGCGGGGTAGTTCGTGTGAATATATGCGAATGTATAAACTACTTAATTCACGATCGTGAGATAGGGGGATTAGGTATAAATTTACCTATAATTTACTTTCTCCTGCGACTTATTGTGTTGCTCCGTTTCTCCCGCCTACGCTGTTACCACTTTCCCCCCTAACTACTACTCGCTCGTTCATAAACTGGCTACTTGCTACTGACTTTGCTATCATTTCCATATGATTGATATAGAGAAATTGCGCACTGATGCGGCCCCGTTTAGAGAATCGGTTAGACGGCGGGGAATGGACGAGTCTTTAATTGACTCGGTTTTAGAGCTTGATACTAAATGGCGTGAACTTCTAGCAAAAGTTGAGGGTCTGCGTGGGGAGCAGAAGAAACTAGGGAAGGAAGATATCGAGAAGGCAAAGGGAATAAAGGCGGAAATTTCTAATTTAGATAAGGACTTAAAAGAGGTGGAAGCAAGGCGTTTGGTCCTACTGCAAAAATTGCCAAATCTTTTGCATGCTGATGTGCCGGATGGGAAGGATGAGTCTGAGAATAAAGTTGTCCGCACTTGGGGCGAGCCAACTATGTTTAACTTTGAGCCGAAAGATCATATGGAGATTGGCGAAGCTTTGGGAATTATTGATACCGAGCAAGCGGCAAAGGTTTCTGGTGCTAGATTTGCTTATTTAAAAGGTGCGGCGGCTAAGCTGCAGTTTGCTTTGATTCAGATGACGATTGATACACTTACCAACGGAAAAACTATTTCAAAAATTGCAAAAAAAATTGGAGTGAGCGCTAAACCATTTGAGGTGGTGGTTCCTCCAGTTATGATTCGCCCTGAGGTTTATGAAAAGATGGGACGCTTAACTGAGGAAGACAAGGACGAACGCTATAAATTGGCGCAGGATGAGCTTTATTTGATTGGAAGTGCAGAACACACTCTTGGCCCCTTGCACATGGATCAGACGCTTGATGCAGAAAAACTACCAATCCGTTATCTTGGATATTCGACGGCTTTTCGCCGAGAGGCTGGTAGCTATGGCAAAGACACGAAGGGCATTTTAAGAATGCACCAATTTGATAAGTTAGAGATGGAATCATTTACCTCTCCAGATGATTCTGATAAGGAGCAAGATTTTATTGTCGCTCTTCAGGAGTATTTACTACAGGAGCTTGGAATACCTTACCAAGTTGTTCAGATATGTACTGGGGATATGGGAAAGCCCGACAATCGACAGGTTGATATTGAATGCTGGATCCCTAGCCAAAAGAAATATCGAGAAACCCATACATCTGATTTGATGACAGACTATCAAACGAGGCGTTTAAATATTAAGGTTCAGAATGGAAAAAAGAAGGAATTTGCCCACACCAATGATGCGACGGCTTTTGCGATTGGGCGGACTTTGATTGCGATTTTAGAAAACTATCAGAATGAGGATGGATCCGTGACGGTGCCCAAGGCATTGCGCAAATATTCTGGACTCAAAAGAATCGACGCAGAATAGTTGTTTGACTACTTTGTATTTATCAGTATTATTGGTTTTATCGGCCTAAAGGAGGTCGAATTTGGAGGCATGATGCCGCATCAGATGAAGAGTACTCCCAGCATCATCAGTGGCTGGCCGCCCAGCGCGTTGCCCGCCAAGAAGCGGGAGATGCATCTCGGGTCGCTGGCTAGTACAATGGCGCAGGATACGCGGACGTTGGAGGAGATTCGACGGGCAGCGCAGAGCTTCAACGGAAGTGTGCGCCCGGCGCGCAACGAAGGGACCTACCCCGGGCACTAGCCCGGATCGACCCTCGAGCGAGCCGATACCCCTGGGAGGGGGTATCGGCTCTTTATTTACAAAATTTTTGTAAAACTCTATAGTATATTTACATTCCCTTGGAGGCAAGCATGGCGAAACGTGCAAAAGGTTCGAGCGACAGGAGGAGCGCGAGCGGTAAGCCGCTCGCGAAGCCCGGCGTGCAGTGGAGTGTGCTGGATGCGGTGGCGAGGAACCTGGACGGTCCTTCTATCTCGGTCCGGTGCGGGGCGGTGAAGTTCATTTCCCCAGCGCGATCCGGAGGGAAGATGCTACCGGGAATTCCCGGTGCATGCGAGTCGGCTCCAATCTCTTGGAGGTGACGTGCGGGCGCCCACATTGCGTGGGCGCCCAAATATTTTGCTATAATAGACTAATGCCAATTAAACGAATAAAGCACTTGGTTGATGGTGGAGTTAAGCTGCTTGGGTTTGATGCTTCGCGGAAAAGGCAGGAGTATCGCTGTCGCTATGAGGCTCGCGTCAAAAATATTTCACCGGAGAAGGTGGGTTTTTCATTAGTAATGCCATATCCAGTAAATGATGGAGGGCAGAAATTGATTAGCAATCCCGAGTTCCGTCCATCGGACGCCTCCCTGTTAAAGGAAGAGGATTTTGGAAATCGTTATGTGTCCTGGACTGCGGAGTTAGAATCTGGCCATTCGATTACGTTTAGCCAGTTTTTTGAATGCGTTATTGAGCCACGGGCTATCGAAATTGATCCTAATTTATCGATTGATGATTATGAAAAAAGTAGTGATAAGGTTGTTACATATTTAAATAAAAATAGTTATTTAGAGCAAGGGAGTGGCGAGGGGCAAAAGCTTGCTCTCGACCTTGCTGCCGGAGAAAAAAATATTAAAATACTGATGGATAAATTTAACAAATTTGTCATCGATAGGCTGAGTTATGGCAATCCTTTTGAAGGTCTTTACTCAATGAAGGATGCCCTGGAGAAGAGCGAGGTTGATGGAGGGGGTTTTGATAGTTTATTGGCGGGTCTTTGCCGCACGGTTGGCATACCGGCTAGAATCGTTAGCGGTTTTTGGACTAATTCTCCAGACGATGTAATGGCGATGCACGCCTGGGTGGAAATCCTTCTCCCAACCGGGGATTGGGTGCCAGCTGATCCCTCAGTCGAAAAACTACGAAAGCAAAAACGTAGTCGACGATCTGGTGAATTGGGGTTTGTCGGCAGCGATCGAGTTATATTTTCCTATGGATCGGATATGGAGATTAAGGCCGAGATGGGGGCGCGGGAGGTGGATATTTTACAGAACCCGATACTAATTCCAAAACCGGAGGATAAACAATTGGTGGTTGAACGAGGTTTTTATGCAGTTCCACTTAAGAAAATAAAATTAAAATGAGATTTTTGCGCTTTCTTAGAAAGGTTAAGCGAAGTTGGTCTTCGCACCGAACCTCGGTGGAAGTTTTGATTTCTTGCGGAGCTCTTCTGAATAATCTGGAGCAATATCAAAAAGCTTATCCAAATGTCGCTATCGCTCCAGTTTTAAAGGCAAATGCTTATGGACATGGACTGGTGGAGGTGGCGGAGATTTTGGAAAAGAAGAATTTGCCTTTTTTTGTTTTGGACTCGATGCATGAAGCGATGATTTTGAGAAATAGTGGAATTAAAACAAAAATTTTATTAATTGGTCACACTCGGATTTTAAATATTGAAACGGCTAAAATAAAAAATACTTCGTTTACTATCACGAGTTTGGAGCAGTTGGAGGAGCTAGATAAAATTTTGTCCTCGAAAAGAGATATCCACTTAAAAATTGATACGGGGATGCATAGGCAGGGCGTATTGCCAGATGATTTAGATCGGGCAATTAAAATCATAAAAGAAAATAGGTTGATAAATTTAGAGGGAGTTTGCTCTCACTTGGCTGATGCTGAAAAAGAGGATTCTGAATTAACTGAGAAACAGATCGAACAATGGGAGAGGGCAGTTGGTTTATTGAAAAAGGAGTTTTCAAATATTAAATTTTTCCACCTTTCCTCGACGGCTGGATCAAATCTTTCTAGCGCGGTTAGCGCAAATGTTCTGCGGATCGGGCTGGGACTGTATGGAATTGATTCTTCTCCAGAGAAAAAACTTGAATTAATCCCAGCCTTGGAGCTGGTCTCGATAATTAGCTCGGTTAGAGAGATTGCGTCTGGAGAAAAGGTTGGTTACGGCGCGACTTTTGTTGCCGATAAGCCAACCGAGGTTGCAACTGTGCCGGTTGGTTATTTTGAGGGCGTGGATAGAAGATTGTCCAATAGGGGCTTTTTGAAAGTTGGAGATAAGTTTTGTAAAATTGTTGGCCGAGTGAGTATGAATATAACATCGATCGATGTTAGCGATGTTGATTCAGTTAGAATTGGGAACAAGGTCAGCATCATAAGTGCTAGGCCAGAAGATGAAAATTCTGTGGAAAACATTGCCCGAGTAATTGACTCTATCCCGTGGGTCATTTTGGTGCATATACCGCAGGGTCTACGCAGAGTAGTAGTGGTATAATTAGCTAATGGCGAAGCAAGATCAGTTAAAAACCTGGATAGAAATTTCTAAGTCTGCGCTAGAGAATAATTTGCGGGTTTTGGGTTCTTTTTTTCCCCATCAGGCACAAATATGGGCGGTGACTAAGTCTAATGCTTATGGGCATGGGATTTTTGATTTTGGAAAGATCGCGAACGAACTTGAGATATCTGGATTTTGTGTTGACAGCATCTTTGAGGCGGCCAAATTAAGGCAGTCCGGAGTGAAGAAACCAATTTTAATTATTGGGTCAACTTTAGCCAACTTATTACCTCAGGCAGCACGGGGACAAGTGGCGGTTAGTGTCTCAAATTGGGAAGCACTTGAAGCCCTAGCAGAGATTGATGCTTCGGAGGCCCGACCAGAGTTTCACCTTAAGGTGGATACTGGGATGCACAGACAAGGATTTGAGCTGGGTGAGCTAAAGAAAGTATTTTCTTTTATAAAAAAACACGATTTAAAGTTGCGGGGAATTTACTCTCACCTCGCCGCGGCGAAAGACCCTGTTTACAAAAGCTTTTCAGAAAGACAATTTGGAGAATTTAAAAAGGCGATAGAGCTAGCTGATGGGGAGGGGTTTGGAAACATTTTAAAGCATTTTGCGGCGACTCCGGGGATTTTAAGTAGCGCTGATTATGTATTTGATTTAGCTCGGGTTGGAATTGGTTTGTATGGCTACCCACCTTCAAAGGCGTGGGCGATGCATCTGCCACAACTCGAAAATCTTGAGCCAGTGCTTTCGTGGCACGCCTTAATCTCGGAGATTAAATCAGTCCGAAAAGGGGAGTATCTTGGTTACGACCTTAGCGCTAGAGTGGCGGTAAACTCTGAAGTAGCCATTTTGCCAATTGGATATTGGCACGGAATTCCGCCAGCTTTAGGAAATGTTGGTGAAGTTTTAGTTAATGGAAAGAGAGCAAAGATCTTGGGTAAGGTAGCGATGGATGTAATCGTGATTGACGTTACCGGACTGAGGGCTAAGACGGGAGATGAGGTTGTAATTATTGGTAAATCGGGGAAGGATGAGATTAATGCTTGGGAATTGGCCACCTTAGCTGAAACTAGCCCACATGAGATTTTAACCAGACTTAATCCGTTAATTAAGCGAGTGATCGTCGATTAGTTATGCAATATGAGAGTCGTCGACTAAAGGAGAAGCGAGTTTGGGACAAGGTGCAATTGTATGCGATTTTTGTGGCTTTTTTCATATTATTGGCGTTGATTTCGTATATTGTTTTTGTTTCTGACTTTTTTAAAATATCCAAAATTGAAGTTTTGGGGCTATCGGACGGCGCAAAAGATGAATTCTTGGTTGCAATGAAGCCGCTTGTTATTGATGGATGGCCGGGAAACGTCTTTGGAGATGATAATTATTTTTCTTGGAAGTCCGGCGGTGGCTATAAAATTTTGGACTACGACCAAATTGAAGTTGAAAAGGATTTTTCTTCTCGTACTATTAAAGTTTCAGTGAAGAGAAAACAGGACTATTTAGCTTGGTGCGAGAATGACAAGCATCCACTGGCGCTATCGGGATTTATAACTAAGTGTTTTTGGGTTAATGAAAATGGGCAGGCATTTGATCAGGCCCCGCTACCCGAGGGACAGTTGGTGTTTGTTGTCCATGACTTTAGCTCATCAACTCAGGTTGTTTTAGGGGAGCCGGTCTTGGGTGAAACTGAATGGGGAAATTTAAAATCAGTAATTGAGGCGCTTAAAAGCGAAAAGATCCCCATCTCGTTGATTGGAATCCATCCAAATTTGGAGGAATTAAGTGTTAAAACTGGCCAGGGGGCGAATATAAGGTTTTCTCTACGATTTGATCCACGGCGGAGTGCGATTAAAGCCTTACTGCAAATGGATGAAAAATTGGGTCTGGAAAACTTAGCTACAGTTGATTTGAGTGTTGAAAACAGGGCTTTTTATACTGAAAAGGAATGATTAAATTTCCCAAGGACGATAGTCGATTTCGTTGGACGAAGCATATAAAAAATAAAATGGTTTTTTACCATATATCACTAGCGCAGATTATGCGTATTTTTCGTTCACCGGAGAGAGTTGAGGAGGGTATAGCGGAGCGAACGATTGGGGCGATGCGAACACGGAAGAAGGGTGGGAATAAGAAAGGGGAGGAGGAGATTTGGATAATGTATCGGGCGAATGAATCACGAGTTAAGAATTATGAATTAAGCGAGGAGGCGAAAAATAAAGGAGAGAAAAGAGCTCGGGTGATAATGATTTCGGCTTGGCGATATCCAGGGAAAACTAAACCGGGGGAACGGCCAGAAATACCAATGGAAATTATTGATGAGTTGACCATTGCGGGATATTTGTGAGCTAGATAGCTAGAAGCATGGAGTAAGAATTAATAATTAAGAAGTAGGTCCACATTCGGAGGTCCGACTTCTAAATATCTTAGTATCACCGTATCGTTTCTAATATCCCCATACCCAGCATGCTCTTGCTTGCTTGGCGGTGGTTTAGTATCCTTGACTCATAATTCTTAATTCATAATTCATGCGTTTAAGTATTGGTATCGTCGGCCTTCCTAATGTTGGTAAGTCAACGCTTTTTAATTTAATAACGAAAAATCAGGTTTTGGCAGCGAACTATCCGTTTGCCACTATCGACCCAAATGTGGGCGTGGTCGCCGTGCCGGATGAGCGAATTGATAAGTTGGCAGATCTGAGCCAATCAGGGAAAAAGATTCCCGCGGTTGTGGAATTTTTTGATATTGCTGGCCTCGTTAAGGGCGCCTCTCAGGGTGAGGGATTGGGAAACCAATTTCTCTCTCATATTCGCGACGTTAAGGCGATTGTTCATGTTTTGCGTTGTTTTAATAATGATTCGGTTATCCACGTTGAAAGCTCGATTGATCCAATCCGCGACATGGAAACAATCAATGCGGAATTGGCTATTAAAGATTTGGATACGGTGGAAAAGAGGATGAAGAAACTGGAGGGTGATGCCAAAACTGGAAATAAGGAAGCCCGGAAAGAGTTGGATGTTTTAGGGAAAATAAAGGAGAAGCTAGAAAGAGGTGAGGGGATTGTTGAATTTGCGGATGATTTAGTTGTAAAAAACCTCGCTCTACTTCAAGCGAAAAAGAAGCTTTATCTACTTAATGGGGATGAGACCGATGTGTCCGAAGAGCTGAAAGGAAAAATTTCTGCTGAAGGGAGTGGATACATTGTTGCGAATTTGGGCGGCGAGCCGGTTTTGGACAAGCTCATTCAAGAAGCATATGCCCTACTACATTTAATTAGCTTCTTTACAACTGGAGAAATGGAAACTAGGGCGTGGACGATTGTGCGGGGTGATTTAGCGCCTCAAGCGGCTGGGGCAATCCACACAGATTTTGAAAAGAAATTTATCCGGGCTGAGGTTATTAGTTATGAAAAATTGGTTGAAGCGGGTTCTTGGAATAATGCAAAGCAAAAGGGTTGGCTTAGGATCGAGGGCAAGGAATACGAAGTTGTAGACGGCGATGTGCTGGTGATTAGGCACGGATAAAGGGAGAGCTTTTAGCTTTTAGAAAGGTATTTGGGCGTCAGACTTCCGAATTTGGTGAATAGGGAAAAGCGCCTTCATTGCAGAAGGCGCTTTCGGCGGTGGACCAATCCCTGCCGGCGAGGGCTGGGACGAGTCATGTGCGCAGCTCTTTTGATAAGCTTGGCGAGCTCCTCCCACAGCTCTTGCTCGCTCATTTTGCTTACTTTTTTGTTGTACTGCGTAGAGACGAGGAATTCTCCGGGGCGGAAAACTGAATGATCTTGGTCCTCGTTCATCGGCTCTCCTTTCAGGAAGATTCTACAATGGATTTGGCTAAAATGCTATAATTCATTTAATGGCCGCTTTAATATTTCTATTGTATTTTTTGGTAGCTTTGGCTGGGGTTGTTGGCCTACTTTATTTTTTGATCCATTGGAATTGGAAAAAGGAGGGGCATAATCCACCGCCGGTATTTATGCGGATACGTTTGAAAGGAGGTGATCACAATGAGCATCTCGCGAAGACCCGCGTTCTTTATTCTCAGATGTTTGATGCTGGGATTCCGTTTTGCTTTGAAATCCACAAGAGACCAATAGGGGAGGGGGTGTTTACTTATTTCGGCTTTGATCGACCCGTGCTTAGCCGAGTCAAACTGATATTTAACAGTCTTCTGAGTGAAAATGAGTACGAGGTTGATAATTCTGGAGTGATTGAGGACTGGGGCGTTGAGGGGATGGACCACTACTCCGCATTCGAAGGTGGGTTGCGAAGGCATTTTTTGCACCCAATGGCGAGGAATGATTTTTTTAAAAATTCAATTGATTTTCTTTCTGCTCTTGAGCCTGTGGGCGAAGGCGCAATATTCAGATTTTCAATTTCTCCACATAAAGTCCCAGATAAGAGACGGATTAGTGATATTTTAGATGCTTTAGATGCTGGTAGCCCAGAGGCGACATCTTCGTTTGGTGCCGAGTTTTTATATACTCCTGAAGTGACTAGCGATATGCGGGATAAGCTTAATGATAGCTTATTTGCGATTCGGCCGCAGGTGCTTTTACTAGCAACACACCCAGAGAGATTAAAAAATCTCGAGACTCAATTTAGTGACCTGATTACATCTAAGAATGTACCAAGTTTCAATAACCTTCTTTCATATAAACGAGTTGGGAGTGATGGGGCTTGGCAAGACTTTTTTACCACTGAAAGCATAGGGAGGCCCAACGTCATCTTATCTAGTAGGGAGCTGTCGGATTTACTTAACTTTGGCTCTCGTGAGTCCCTAAATAGGCCTAAAATGCGCTAAATTTACCTATTTTAGCCATTTTGCTTGATTGATGGGGTGAAACTATGGTATTAGCTTAGGTAAGCTTAATAAATTGATAATTAACATTACTTCATGATTATGCGTAAAAATATTGCGTCTATATTCGCATTTGCCCTGATTGCAATTATCCTGCCACTTAGTGCTCAGGCAGCTTTTAATTCTGAGGATTTGGGTGATGCCGAGGATTATAAAATTATTGACTCCGACAGATATGATATATCCCAAAGTGTTTGGAATGACCTTGAGGATGCTTATGATGACATTCGGGACGAGAGTTGTGACCACACCTACAGCACTTCAGCGATGGATCGAACCTACACCGAGGGTGTCTATTGTTTTTCTGGCTCGGCCAGAATTAGCAACAAGGTGACCCTAGATGGTAACGGAGATGATGACTCGGTATTTATCTTCCAAATTGACGACAATCTAACCATGAGCGATGACGCTCAAATTCGTTTGGTTGATGATGCCCAATGGGAAAATGTTTTCTGGACGGTTGGCGGATACAGCCGCATTGGAGAGGATACTAAATTTAAAGGTACTCTTTTCTCGGATGATGATATCCGAATCGGGGATGGCGCCGATGTTCGCGGTCGCCTTTTCTCTCTCAACGGAGTTGTAAATGAGGATGATAATAACTTTGACCACAGTTGCCCCGGATGTAATGAGGTGGGCAGTGGTGACTATTACTACAATGACGGTAATTATGATTCTGACTACGCCTACTACTACGACTATTACTCAAACTATTACGCCAACAAGTTTGGAACCTACAACTACAGCACTCGATACAATAATTATGTGCCCGCTCCTAGTTATGATGATTATTACCAGAATTACTCCTACTACAATAATGGTTATGTGTTAGGTGCTTCGACTCAATACTACCCAGCTTTGCCAAACACGGGTGGAGGAGGGCAGACTGGTCTATTTGCGATGATCGTAGCTGCTGGAGCATTGCTTTTTGCCAATGTTTACAAAGCTATCCGAAGAAAAGGGGCCCGCGCTTAATCGCTACCGAGCTCTATACCATATGAGACGAAGACGCCGATTTGAAAACGTCTTGATTGTTGCGCTTATTGTTTTAGTGCTTATTTCGATCTTTTTACGTGTTTCTGGTTGGAGCCCTTCTGGCGATGAATCGAGACTCATGAATAATGAATTAAGGGAGGGAGCGTTGAGGGCAGATGCGGCAGAGATGAAAACGGGTTCGATAATTTCTAGGCCGAGTCGTTTAATTATTCCCAAAATTGGGGTTAATGCAGTGGTTGAGCTTGTTGGAGAAAACTCGAAAGGGGAGATGGGCATCCCATCAAGCTATCAGAATACCGCTTGGTATATGAATGGCGCTTTGCCGGGAGAAATTGGCAGTGCGGTTATTAACGGACATTTGGATACTCGCTTTTTTGATTCGGGAGTTTTTCGAAATCTGGGCAGTTTGACAGTGGGGGATGTAGTGCAGATTCAGGAGGAAAATGGCAATTTTTTGAAGTTTGAGGTTGTTGGAAAGGAGAGCTACGATTCGAATAATGCCCCGCTAGATAGAATTTTTGGCGAAAGTGGTGAAGCGAGGCTGAATTTAATAACCTGTGATGGGACGTGGGACCAGAGTGTAAAACGATATGACCGCCGGTTGGTGGTATTTACTCGGTTGATTAGTAATTAGACCTCAAATAAAAACGACGCCCGAAATGTCTGAATATCGGGCGTCGTCTACGATGCGACGCTTCCCCACAGACGCAGGAGTCTCTCTACTTTTGCTTGGATCTCGCTCTTGCTGTCGGTGGGATGGACGACGAGCGCGTGAATGTCTAGGTTGTACCTTCCATTAACCGCTTGCCTTTCTCGGAAGGTTCTCCAGGCATTCTCGCTGCACTTCACCTGAATCCGAAATGGCGTGCTCCGATGTGCCGTGTAGAGAAAAAAGTCGACACCTTCGCTATCTTGGTGTCTGCTTGACCACTCTAGCGCAGTAAACCATTCCGGAGGATTGTGCCCGTTGGCCTCGAAGGCCTTGAAGAATTTCACCTCAGCTTTTTCGCCGTGGTGTAGTTTCTCGAGGTTCCAACCCCTCTTGCGCTTATTGGCCGCTGTGAGCAAGCCAAGTTTGAGCTCTTGTTGCCGCCTAACGCGCCGAACAAGTTCTCTTGCTAGCCTCTCCTCCTTCCTTTGATCCGCTGCGTTCTTGCGAAATCGCAGATGAGCCTTTCTCCAGCGCCGTAGAATACTCATGTAGCGCTGGTATCGCTTCTGGAGCCTTCGAGCCTCTCGTCGTTCTTCTCGTCGTTCTAGTCTCCACTGACGGATTCCCTCTCGCAGAATTTTACCCTCAGTGATGTGAGGGTGTAGGTGCTTACGATATGTGCGCGCCATCAGCCCTCCTTTCACTTTGGTCTTTTGTTTTTATAACACGCCAATCTATTTTAGTCAAAATAAATGCTCCATACCCCGTATGGAGCATTTATTTACAGTATCTACGAGGGTTGTAGGGGAAGGGTTTCACCCTATTCCCTAGTTTTCGGTTGGCATTATTAGGGCCGCTAGAAGATAGAATATTGTTAGGGGCACTAGGCCGGTAATGATCAGGAGGAAGATAAATATGACTCGCAGTAGGGTAGAGTCTATTTTGAAGAATTGGGCGAGTCCGCCGATTACGCCGAATATCTTTTTGTCGCTCCTGCTTCGTTTTAAGGTATTTTCCATTTTTATAGTTGGACTCGTTCAAATTCTAATACCGTATTGTTGACGGTTGTTAAGATTAGGACGCTTGCTCCGGCTCGGATTTTATAGCTGTAAGTACTTTTTCCAATGTTGAGGGTGATTTGATCTCCGGAGACAGTCCAGTTTCCAGAGTTCATTAGTCTTTGATTTTGAAATTCTCTAACTATTCCGTCTGGGCTTAATTCTAAAATGTAGCCGCTAGCGAATTTGCTGCGCCAAACACCAGAGGCTGAGCCGGTGCTAGCGGAGGCAACGCTACCGATTAAGTTGCCACCATCAAGGGCGGCAGAGCCTGAGTTAGCTTCTGGGGCTTGCTCCTCTGGGGCATTGGCTGATTTTGGTGCGGCAAAGATGACGGTTAGGACAACTACTACAATCAGGATGACTGAGAGGATGAGTATAGTTTTTTTGTCTTTAGACATAGGTTTATTTAGTGGTTTAGATGGGTATGATATTTGTTTATATACTACGTTTTAGATAGGAAAATAGCAAGATATTGGGA
>Ga0210057_1003282_pt1 | contig 22413 bp, 14 predicted proteins | sample CryGeyCG2114_010_2_FD_183968 | JGI IMG/M metagenome (GOLD analysis project Ga0210057, IMG submission 183968) | Groundwater microbial communities from aquifer - Crystal Geyser CG10_big_fil_rev_8/21/14_0.10 (SPAdes) (version 2) | ecosystem: Environmental > Aquatic > Deep subsurface > Groundwater ...
CGCCGGTCCGTAAAAACGGTTGGCCCCCATAACAATGATTTTCTCGAAATAAAAGGAATGACCGCCAATAATCTCAAGAAAATCGATGTTGCCTTTCCACTGCGCCGTTTCACGGCGGTAACCGGAGTTTCCGGCTCGGGGAAGAGCACTCTTGTTTATGACATCCTTTATAAGGCTCTCGCGAATAAATGGAACGGTGCCAGCTATAAAGTCGGTTCCTTTAACGATATAAAAGGCCTGGAACATATAAACAAGGTTATAAATATTGACCAGTCACCGATAGGAAGGACGCCGCGTTCGAATCCGGCGACTTATACCGGTGCTTGGACCCATATTCGTAATCTTTTTGCTTCCAGTGAAAATGCCCGGGTGCGCGGTTACAAGCCCGGCAGGTTTAGTTTTAACACCAAAGGCGGTCGCTGTGAAAATTGCGAAGGACACGGTTATTTGGCGATTGAGATGCATTTCTTGCCGACCGTTTACGTTACCTGTGACGTTTGTAAGGGCAAGCGTTTTGACCGGGAAACGCTTGAAGTAAAGTATAAGGGTAAGAATATTTACGAAATTTTAAAAATGACCGTTGAGGAGGCGGTGAGCTTTTTTGATGATATTCCCTGGCTTTATGATCGGTTGAAAATTTTGGAAGAAGTGGGGCTTGGATATATTGAGTTGGGGCAGTCGGCGACAACTTTGTCCGGCGGCGAGGCGCAACGGATAAAACTTTCGGCCGAACTTGGGAAGCGGGACACAAGAAAAACCCTTTATCTTTTGGACGAGCCGACAACGGGTCTTCATTTCGCCGACGTTGAAAAACTTCTCGGTTGTTTGCATAGATTGGTTGATCGGGGTAATACGGTTATTGTCATCGAACATAACCTTGAGGTGATAAAAACCGCCGATTGGGTGATTGATTTGGGTCCGGAAGGAGGAGATAAAGGGGGTGAAATCGTTGCGGCGGGAACGCCGGAGGCGGTTTCGAAGAAATCAGGCAGTTTCACGGCTAAATACCTGAAAAGAGTTTTGGGTTGACACTTCGCTTAATGTCTTTACAATAGAAACATACCCTTGACGAAAAAGGTCGATTGGAATGAATTATCTTTCTGCACGACTGCTGCGGAAAGAAAGAATAAAATGAACATTATCAATCAGGAAACGGGCAGTCCGGCAACGGGCGCCCCGGAGAATCAGCCCCAACCGGCAGAAGCTCCTCAGGCTCCGGCGTCTGAACCTCAGACACCGGCGATGCCTCAGGAAGGCCAGCCGGCGGACGGCGGTGCTGCTCCGCAAGGCAACTAAGTTTGTCTTCTCTATCCCGCCCCCTCCAAGGGGCGGGATTTTGTTTTACCTCTTTTTTGAAGTATTGTAGAGACGTGGCAGTGAACAAAAAAAATAGTCTTTACCGGAATTTTCCGGAAACCCCGGGCGTTTATTTGATGAAAGATTCCCGCGGTCGGATTCTTTACATAGGCAAGGCGGCAAATCTAAAGAGGAGGGTTTCAAGTTACTTTACGCGCCCTCACGACTCGCGAATAGAAAAAATGGTTTCTTTGGTTAAAGACGTCGGTTACAAGAAAACCGAAACCGCTCTTGAAGCTCTTATTTTGGAAGCAGCGCTTATTAAGAAGGAGAATCCTCCCTACAACGTAAAAGATAAAGACGACAGGAGCTTTCTTTATGTTGAAGTAACGAAGGAAAAATTTCCTCGGTTATTTTTGGTAAGAGGGAAGTCTCGGGTCAGCGGCGAAAGATTCGGGCCTTTTACTTCGGCTTCGAGTATCCGTGAAGCTCTTCGGATTTTGAGAAAAATATTCCCTTTTTCAATTCATCCGCCTTCGAAAATAGGAGGCTTGAAAAGGCCCTGCTTCGATTATGAACTCGGTATTTGTCCCGGAACCTGCATTGGGGTGGCCGACCACTCGGATTATTTGAAAAATATCAGGAACATAAAATTGCTTTTTTCGGGGAAGAAGAAAGATATTTTGAAGAATCTGGAAAAAGAAATGAAAACAGCGAGTAAGCGCCTTGAATTTGAAAAGGCGGCTAAAATCCGCCGGCAGATTTTCTCGCTCAGCCATATTCAGGATGTAGCGCTCATAAGCGAAGAGAAGCATGAATCAGGAATTATGAATCACGGGCTAAGGATTGAAGGATATGATGTTTCTAACATTTCCGGCACTTCGGCTGTCGGAGGGATGGTGGTTTTTCGAGGAACTAAAGCCGACAAGAGCCAGTATCGTCTTTTCAAAATCAAGACGATAAAAAAATCCGACGATGTCGGAATGCTTAAAGAAACTCTTCGCCGACGGCTTAATCATTCCGAGTGGCCCTTGCCCTTTTTGATGCTTATTGACGGCGGGCGGGGACAGGTAAACGGCGTTCTGTCGGTGCTGGACGAATTCGGTCTTGATTTGCCCGTTGTTGGTATCGCCAAAGGAGCAAAGCGTAAGAAAAACGAATTTGTGGGCGTTATTCCGGGAACAATTTCCGAAAATACTCTGATCCGGGTTCGGGACGAAGCTCACCGTTTCGCCAAAAGCCGTCACGAAGAATTAAGAAATCGGTCTTTCCTCTGATATAATTAAAAAGTGATTGAAACCATAAAAGGCGTTATCTCCGGCGAAGTCTCTTCCGATGAAGAGACTTTGGATAAATACAGTCGGGACGCAAGCTTATTTGAAGTAAGGCCCGAAGCGGTTGCTTTTCCAAAAGATACCGAAGATTTGAAAAAACTTGTTTCTTTTGTCGCTGCCGGCAGAAAAAAAGGCGGCAAGATGTCGCTTACCGCCCGGGCCGGCGGGAGCGACATGTCCGGTGGGCCCTTAAGTGAGTCAATTGTCGTTGATTTCAAACATTTCAACCGGATAAAAAAAGTAACCGGTGACTACGCGATAGCGGAACCCGGCGTTTTTTACCGGGATTTCGAAAAAGAAACCCTCAAACAAAATCGTATTCTCCCGACTTATCCGGCGTCCCGGGAGCTTTGCGCGTTGGGCGGAATGATTGCCAATAACGCCGCCGGCGAAAAAACCCTAAAATACGGTAAGACGATAAACTATGTGGAAGAGTTAAAGGCAGTTCTCTCCGACGGCAAAGAATATGTTATTCGGCCGCTTACCAAGAAAGAGCTGGAAGAGAAGATTAAGGAAAAGAGTTTTGAAGGCCGCCTTTATCGCGATGTTTACCGGCTTATCGAAAAAAATTATGACCTTGTCAAAAAGGCGCGGCCGAACGTTTCGAAGAATTCGGCCGGATACAATCTTTGGGACGTTTGGAATCCCGACGCTTCGGTTGGCGGAAAAGGCGATAAAGGTATTTTCGATTTAACCAAGCTGTTTGTGGGTTCTCAAGGCACGCTTGGATTTATAACCGAAGCAAAGATAGGGTTGGTGGAGAAACAGAAATATTCCGGCCTTCTGGTGATTTTTATGAAGGACCTGGAAGTTCTACCGGATGTTGTGAAGAAAACTTTGGCGTTGAAGCCGGCGAGTTTTGAGTCTTTCGACGACCATACTTTTGGTTTGGCCCTGAAATTTTTTACCGGTTTCTTGAAATTTTTGGGGGCAGCCAATATTTTTTCTTTGGCAATCCAGTTTTTACCGGAGTTTTTGCACGTTGTTCTTCACGGTATGCCGAAAATGATTCTTCTTGCCGAATTTGAAGAGAAAAGCCAGGAAGAAGTGGACCGCAAGATAAGAGAATTGGATGGCGTTCTGGAGCCTTACAACCTTTCCACCAAAATTGCGAGAACAGTCGAATCTTCAAAAAAATACTGGGTAATGAGAAGGGAGAGTTTTAACCTTCTCCGCCACCGGATAAAAGGAATGAAAACGGCGCCCTTTGTCGATGATATTATTGTCCGGCCGGAACATTATCCCGAGTTTTTGCCGAAGCTTTACGACATTCTTAACAGTTATAACCTTCTTTTTACGGTCGCCGGCCATATTGGTGACGGCAATTTCCACATTATTCCGCTTATGAAGCTTGAAAACGAAGAGGAACGGAAGAAAATTCCGGCCGCTTCCGAAGAAGTTTATAATTTGGTTCTTAAGTACGGCGGCTCGATAACAGCCGAGCATAATGATGGGTTAATCCGGTCGCCGTATCTCGAGAAAATGTACGGAAAAAAAGTCTGTAAGCTTTTTGAAGAAACAAAAAAAATATTCGATCCTCTGAATATTTTTAATCCGGGAAAGAAAGTTAATTCCGATCTGGAATTTGCATTGGAGCATATCAAGCGTTAATTATGGATCCCGATAGTGTTAATAAATCAATGAAATCGCGCAAATCACAATATACGGATTTTCAAAAGTCGCTACTATTTAAGCCGTCTATTTACGGTTGTCTAAAGACAACCTAACACTATCGGGATGGACTCTTTTCACATAGATAAAGTTGATTCGGTTGTGTCCCGGCTTGGCACTTCCTTGAACGGCTTATCCGGAGAGGAAGCGACTTTACGACTGAACAAATACGGACCGAATGTTTTGCCGGATGAGGCGCGGACACGGCCTTTTCTTATACTTCTTTCGCAGTTTCACAGCGCCTTTGTCTACATTTTGATCGGCGCCGCCGTGTTGTCGTATTTTTTTGACCATCTTCTCGATGTTTACGTAATTGTTGCGGTAATCATCTTCAACGCCCTTATCGGTTTTTTTGAGGAAGTTAAAGCGGAAAATGCCATTCAAAAACTCAAGAAAATGCTTGTTCTTGTTGCGAAGGTTTATCGGGACGGAGAACTAACACGCAAGCCGGCCGAAGAGCTGGTTCCGGGAGACGTAATTACTCTTGCCGCCGGTGATCGGGTTCCGGCCGATGCCCGGCTTGTTGAAGTAAAAGGATTGCAGGCCGAGGAAGCCTCACTTACCGGTGAGTCATTCCCGGTTGCCAAAGTTGTTAAGGCCTTAAAAAAGGAAACGCCGCTAGCTGACCAGAATAATATGGTTTGGATGGGAACTACGGTTGCTGCCGGAGAAGGCAAGGCGGTTGTAGTTGCAACCGGAAAGAAGACGGCCTTTGGGGAAATCGCGTCATCAATCCTGGGGGTGAAAGAAGAAAAGAGCCACTTTACCAAAAAAGCCCGGGAACTCGCTTTTGCGATGGGAATAATCGCTATTTTGGGAGCGCTACTTACTTTCATTATCGGGTTTTTCGTTCGCGGACTTGAGTTGTTCGAGATACTTCTTTTTTCGGTAGCCTCTCTTGTCTCGGGAATTCCCGAGGGCTTGCCGGCGGTACTCGCTGTCGTTCTTGCGATAGGCGCTTATCGGATGGCGCAGAAGAACGCCATTGTAAGGCGCTTGCCGGCAGTGGAAACGCTCGGCGTTGCAACGGTTATTGCGACCGACAAAACGGGAACCATTACCGAAAACTCAATGATGGTTTCCCGCATTATTACGCCCGAGGGCAGGGAAGTGACTGTCTCCGGAAACGGCTATAACCCGACTGGTTCTTTTTCCGCAGAGGATGAAATTATTCATCCTCTGCGCGATAAAAAACTTAATCGCCTTCTTCATATTGCCGCGGTTTGCAACAGGGGAGAAACGGTAAAAACGGGTGACCGCTTGGAAGTGATTGGAGATCCGACTGAGGCGGCGCTTTTTGTCCTTGCCGAAAAGGCCGGCTTGAAAAAAAGAGCTCTTCTGGAGGAATCACCGCTTCTTGACGAGTTACCCTTCAACGAAGAGAGAAAATACCGAGCAGTGCTTATCGGAGGCGATAAGAAAATGATTTACGTGGCCGGAGCTTTCGAAAAACTTGTTGGCCTCTCCGACTTAAAACCCGAAGAGCAAGGAAAAGTATTGTATCGGGCCGAAAATTTGGCGGCCGAAGGAATGAGAGTCCTTGCTCTTGCCTATAAGGAGGCGGATGGGAAGAGTTCCAAGCTTTCGGAAAAACAAATAAAAGGCATGAAGCTTGCCGGAATAGTCGGTATGATTGACCCGCCCCGAGCCGGGGTAAAAGAAGCTGTTTTAAAGGCCAAACGGGCCGGTTTGCGGGTGATAATGAAAACGGGCGACCATAAAAATACTGCCGTTGCGATTGCCAAAGAGGTCGAGCTTATTTCGCAGGATGCCGACCCGGACAAGGTCGCCATTACCGAGGACGGACTTCTTGAACTTTTAAAATTCGGGGAGGAACAGTTTGAAGAAGCGGTTCGGACAATATCGGTCTTTGCGAGAGTGACCCCAAAAATGAAACTGAAAATTGTTGAAACGCTTCAGAAACAAGGAGAGACGGTGGCAATGACCGGCGACGGCGTAAACGACGCGCCGGCCCTGAAAAGAGCCGATATTGGAATTGCGATGGGTGTAATCGGTACCGATGTTGCGAGAGAAACAAGTAAAATGGTTTTGGCCGACGATAATTTTGCGACCATAGTAAACGCAATCGAGGAAGGGAGAATAGTTTTTAAAAATGTTCGCCAGACAAGTTTTTACCTTATTACCACCAATGTAGCCGAAGACGCGACAATTATTGCGACTCTTCTTTTTGCCATGCCTCTGCCTTTATTGCCGATTCACGTGCTTTGGTTGAATCTTATATCCGACGGCATACCGACCATAGGCCTTGCTCTTGAAAGAGGGGAAGGAGGCGAACTTGAAGAGTTGCCCCGCAAGGCCCGGGAAAGAATTCTTTCCGGAGAAGTTATCCCTTATTTGATTTTTCTCGCCGCTTTAATGGTGGTGGGGACGGTGGCTATGTTTTCTTTTTACCTTCCCCACGGCATTGAAAAGGCGCGAACGGTCGCTTTTACGGTGATGGCCTTTTTCCAGCTTTGGAATGTATTTAATATGCGTTCACTAAAACATTCCGTCTTTAAGATAGGAATTTTCAGCAACAAATTTGTGATATTTTCCTTGATTGCCGCCACGATAGTTCAGGTTGCCGTTATCCATGTGCCTTTTCTTGCATCAGCTTTCCGGTTCGAGCCTCTTAGCATAATTGAGTGGCTATTAATAATTTTTGTTACCTCTTCCGCTTTGTGGTTCGGCGAGCTTTACAAATTCTTCAGGAAAAATTAGAATTGCTAAACATGTCCAAACAGAGAAAGGTTGTCTTTTTCCTTGTTTTTCTCGTCGCCTTGTCGGCTTTGGCCGGCTTTTTCGACTACCCATCCGAGAGTAAGATAAGCGCTTGGCGCCCCTGGCAGCTCGGATTGGACTTAGCCGGCGGTAGTTTTCTTATTTACGAAATAGATTTGGAAGGCGTTCCTTCCGTTGACCAGGAGTCGGTTATTAAGGGTTTGCGGGACGTGGTTGAGCGCCGGGTCAATCTTTTCGGTGTTCGGGAGCCGAAAGTTTATACCGAACGTAGCGGTGATACCAATCGTTTGGTTGTCGAGTTGGCCGGCGTTTCCGATGTGAACGAAGCCATAAATCAGATTGGCGAAACCCCGTTCCTCGAGTTTCGGGAAGTAAAACAAGAGGGCGAAAACGTGGCTTTTATACCAACGGAATTAACCGGTCGTTATATAAAGGGAGCTCAGCTTGGTTTTGACCAAATTACCCGGGAGGCTCAAGTTTTTCTTGAGTTTAACGGCGAAGGCGCCGATATTTTCGAAGAGGTTACCGGTCGTAACATCGGCCAGCCGCTTTGCGCTTTCTTGGACGGCGAAATAAGAAGCGTGGAAGAAGACTGTCCGATTGTGCAGGCGAAAATTTCCGGAGGCAGAGCGCAAATTACGGGGCGATTCACGATAGACGAGGCGCGGTCGATAGTCGAAAGATTTAACGCCGGTGCTTTGCCCGCGCCGATTAAGCTTGTAAACCAACAGACTATCGGAGCGGACTTTGGACGGGAAGCTCTTACGAGTTCGGTGTTTGCCGGTGCCATCGGGACGCTGGCTATAATCTTTTTTATGTTGATTTATTACCGCCGTTTCGGATTTTTCGCCGGAGCCGCGCTCCTTATGTATATCGCCCTCACTCTCGCCGTTTTTAAGATTATTCCGATTACTCTTACGCTTGCCGGCATTGCCGGTTTCCTTCTTTCGATAGGAATGGCGGTCGATGCCAATATTCTGGTTTTTGAAAGGACTAAAGAAGAGTTGAAAAAAGGCCTTCTTCGCGCCTCGGCCGTCGAGGAAGGTTTCCGCAGAGCCTGGCCTTCAATTCGCGATTCCAATATTACGACGATGATTTCTTCGATTGTTCTTTACTACTTCACTTCGAGTTTTGTGCAGGGATTCGCTCTCGCCCTTTTCATCGGGGTAGTGGTGAGTATGTTCAGCGCGATTACCATCACGAGAACACTACTTAGAGTATTTATGAGATAAAAATATGATAAATGTAATAGGAAACAGAAAAATATATCTATTCGTTTCGGGATTTGTGGTTCTTGTGGCTATTATTTGTATTGTCACGCTGGGTTTGCGCCCCGGCATAGATCTCTCGGGAGGAACTTCCTGGCAAGTGGCTTTTTCGGAAGGCGTAAGCGTTGCGGATGTAAGGGAGGCTTTCCAGGAAAACACCGGAATTTCTCCTCAGGTAAAAATAGCGGGGGATGGAAGTTTCGTTATCCGTTTGCCGGAAACAAGTGAAGCAATTCACCAGGATTATATCGGTTTTTTGAATGAGAAATTCGGTGAATTTCACGAGCTTAATTTTTCGAGTATCGGTCCGACCATCGGCGCCGAACTTCGCAATAAGGCTGTCTGGGCGATAATTCTCGTTCTTATATCCATATCCCTTTTCATCGCGACCGCGTTTCGGAAAGTTTCCGAGCCGATCAAGTCCTGGAAATACGGTTTTATTGCTCTCGTTACGCTTTTCCACGACGTTATGATTCCGACAGGATTGCTTGCCATTTTGGGCCGCTTTCAGGGGATTGAAATCGACACCAACTTTATAGTCGCTCTTCTTGTGGTTATGGGCTTTTCGGTTCACGATACGATTGTTGTTTTCGACCGGATAAGGGAAAATTTCATTCTGCATAAAGGCAAGCGCTTCTCTTTGAAAGAAGTAATAAATGAAAGTGTAGAGAGCACACTGGCTCGTTCGGTAAATACGTCCCTTACCTTGGTTTTTATTCTTCTGGGCCTTATTTTCTTCGGTCCGCCTTCCATTTTCTATTTTATTCTTACCATTTTGGTGGGAACTCTTGTCGGAACTTATTCTTCGATATTCGTAGCAAGCCCGCTTCTTTACGTTTTGCGGGGCAGTCGGGCTGGGGATTGAGGAGGGCTTGACCTACCCCGATAAATGTGATAAAGTGTTTTAAATCCATGAAAGATGTTGATAAGCTCTTGAACGCGATTCTCGCCGATTTTAACCCGAAAACCCGTCGGGTTATTGAGCATCGTTTCGGTCTAAAAAACGGAACCCGGGCCACTCTTCAGAAAATCGGTAACGACCTCGGAGTTACGAGAGAAAGGGTAAGGCAAATAGAAGAGCAGGGGGTGGAAAAGCTCCGCGAACGGGTACGGGCAGAAGCCGGCCCGATTATTAAAAGCGCCAAGGTTCATCTTGCAAGCGTCGGTGGAGTGCGTCGGGACGACCACTTTATCAACGAATTAAGGCATATTGCCGGCGTTAATGATTCGAAAGTAAAGCACGCCGGTCAGAAATTAAGGTTTGTTCTCTTGGTTGCCGGTGAGCCTTATTTTCACCGCGGTGGCGACGAACTCCACGAATTTTGGTCTTTGAACGACGTCTCCCGCGAGAAGTTTTTGAAATTTGTCAAAAAAGTTTCCAAGATTCTTGAGTCTGGTGACAAAAAAGAAGTCCTTGAGAAAAAGCCTTATCTTGCCGAGTGCCGGAGTGTTGCCGCTTCCCACATGCTGACTATTCCGAAATTTCTCGGAACAAATGTTTTCGGCGATTTCGGCATGAAGTCCTGGCCGGAAATAGAACCGAAAACGGTCCGGGACAAGGCTTATTTGGTTCTTCGGAAAGAAAGCAAGCCGCTTCACTTTGCGACCATTGCCAAATCTATTAATGTTTTCGGCATCGATAAGAAACCGGCTCACGTTCAGACGGTTCACAACGAGCTGATCAAAGACAAGCGATTTGTATTGGTTGGCCGCGGTATGTACGCTCTTCGCGAGCACGGTTTTGAGCCGGGTACGGTGAAAGAAGTGGTAGCCGGAATTTTAAAGGAAAAAGGACCGATGAAGCCCCGGGAAATAGTTCGACTCGTTAATCAACGGCGTATTCTAAAAGAGAACACAATTCTTCTTAATCTCCAGAATCGGCGCCATTTCCGCCGGCTTGATGACGGACGTTATCACGTAAAAGAAGCGTAGAATCGTGCGCCTGAAGGGGGCGGAGAGCTCTATTTTGTGATAAAATTTATATCAGAGGAGATATACTTTATTAAAGTAGCCCGGTCAGATAAAGTAAAGGCTCTATCTGACCGGATGCTCAATTTTGTGACTAAATTTGTTTCGCTACAAAATTAGCTCACAAATTCAGACAAAATTGGCACATGTTCAGGAATTTTATCCGTAACATCCTCGATATTATTGAAGAGCTTTTCAAGCAGGAAGAGATTTGGTTTCTTTTGTTTCTTTTGGGGTTGGCCGGACTTCTTGCGGCTTTTTTACCGCCTTTCAGCTTTATTGACCTTCTCATTCTTCTCTGGCCGTTCATTGTCTTCGCGGTTCTTTTCCCCCTTTCCGAATCTCTCTGGCTTTTTTGGCGGCAGGAAATATATGAACATAAGCATTTTGATACAATCCTTTTGGAGCTCAAGATTCCCCGGGAAATCAAGAAAACACCGGAAGCGATGGAACAGGTTTTGGCGGCGATGCATTCCTTGCGGAACTTGGCCGGTGACCTGCGCGAGAAATACTGGGACGGGGAAGTTACCCGTTGGTTTTCTCTCGAATTGGTCAGTTTTGGCGGCCGGATTCGATTTTTTATTCGGGTTTATGTTAAGCAAAGAGATCTTTTGGAATCCGCTCTCTTTTCCTACTACCCCGATTTGGAAGTCGTGGAAGTTGAAGATTATGTGAAGGAATTTCCTCAAGATATCTTCCAGCTTTATGACACCGATTTAGACCTTTGGGGGACGGAGATGGTTTTGAGAAAAGAGGATTTTTACCCCATAAAAACTTACCCAAACTTTGAAGGCGACCTTGAAGAGCGGGAGAACGACCCGATTTCCAATTTTTTGGAAGTTTTAAGCAAGGTAAAACCGGGAGAAATTGTCGGCATTCAGATGCTTATTGCGCCCGGTCTCGATGAGTGGTACGAAGAGTGGCATCACGAGGTTGAAAGGTTGAAAGAGCCGAAAATCAAAGCCGGTAAGACCGAGGGAGACGAAGGGGTGGCGGCTTTCGCCAAGCTAATCGCCCGTTCGCCGGTTGAAACCGATATCTTGAAAGCGGTTGAAGAGAAGGTCGCCAAGCCGGCTTTTGAGACTCTCATCCGTTTCATTTATCTGTCACCGAAAGATATTTTCTACGACAGTTTCGCCCGGCGTGGCCTTGTCGGCGCTTTTAACCAGTATTCCACCAATCACTTGAACGCCTTCAAACAAAATTATCCGATAAGTACGAGAACGCGTATTTGGCAATGGCCTCACATTTTTCCTCATTGGCGGAACGAATACAGAAAACAACGGCTTCTCTATAATTATGTAAGGCGAAAAGTACCGCCGGAAACCTGGATGGGAAAGTTCGTTACTTCTTATCTTTTCAACTGGAATTTCGATTCCCGGCGATTTTTCCTGAACGTCGAGGAGGTGGCAACTGTTTTTCACCCGCCGAGCGCAATTGTTCTTACCGAGCCGCACATTGCCCACTTGGAAGCCCGTCGGAAAGGCCCGCCGGCCGGCCTTGCCATATTCGGTGACGAAGAAGAAATAGATAAATACAAGTAATGGAATTTATTCTCGACATAGGCCGGTGGTTCGGCAGTATCAATTGGCGGGAGCTTTTCTTTACGCTTCGGTGGATATTTATTGTTTTGGATGTAATCCTTATCGTTTTCTTCGTGATTATTTTTATTAAGGCCTTGGAGTTTCGACCGAAGTTTGTTTTTAATCCCAAGCCGGGTAAGCGGTCGCCGTTAAAGGACCCCAAGCTTCTGGAACGTTGGGCAAAAATCATTAAAAAAGCGGGAAGCGGTCCGCCTCAATCCTTAACACTCGCCGTTATTGAGGCCGACAGTTTTGTCGACGACGTTTTGAAGAAAATGAATCTGCCCGGCGAAGGCATGGCGGAACGAATGGAGAGACTGGGTAATCGAAACCTGAAAACAATCGAGCGGCTTTGGCGAGCGCACAAAAAGAGAAATGAACTTGTTCACACGCCCGGGTTTTCGCTTTCACCCCAGGAGGCAAAAAAGATTTTGGGTGATTACGAAGCTTTCCTTAAAGAAATAGAGCTTCTTAAATAAATTTAATAATGGCCAAGAAAGGAAAAATTCAGATAATACGATACGCTCCGCCGCCGCCGGAACTTCCGATCTACGGCCGGGTTGCTCCGCAAGACGTTTCTTTTATCGGCCGGACAAATTACGCGACCGGTCTCGAAGAGAAAAAATTTATCTTCGGAATGAAGCGGGTTGACCGTCGCCGCCACGTTTACATTATCGGTAAATCCGGCGTCGGCAAGTCGAAAATGCTCGAGCTTTTTATTCGTCAGGATGTGGCCTACGGGCACGGACTTTGTCTTATCGACCCGCACGGCGACGTTATCGAAGCGATTCTGGATTTTGTTCCCGAAAATCGAATCGAAGACGTTGTTATCATCGACCCTTCGGACAGGGACTTTCCGGCTTCTTTCAATCCGCTTCAGAACGTTGACCCGGAATTCAAACACCAGCTGACTCAAGGCCTTATCGAGGTTATGGAGCGTCAGTTCGGCGCGAACTGGACGCCTCGTCTCGAGCACGTTTTTCGGTTTACCTGTCTCGCGCTTCTCGATTATCCCCACGCCACGATGCGGGGAATGATCAGTATGCTCACCGACCGGAACTATCGACAGAAAGTCGTTGAATACATCGAAGACGACATGGTTAAGCGTTTCTGGGCGATTGAGTTTGCCGACTGGTCGGAGAAATTCGATACCGACGCCATTATCCCGTTGGTTAACAAGCTCGGGCAGTTTTTGTCCGACCCGATGCTTCGGAATATTTTCGGCCAGAAAGAGAATAAAATAAATCTTGAGGAGTTGATGCAGCAGAAGAAAATCATCCTTATCAATCTTTCGAAAGGTAAGCTTGGAGAAGAGAACTCGAGCTTTTTCGGTTCGATGTTCATTACCAAAATCAAACAAGCCGGTATGGCCCGGGCAAAAATGGCGGAGAAAGACCGGCATGATTTTTATCTCTACGTCGACGAGTTCCACAACCTTGTTACCGAAACTTTTGAGAACCTGCTTTCCGAAGCTAGGAAATACGGTTTGGCGCTTATGATGGCTCACCAGTACGTTGGCCAGCTCATTGAGCGGGTCCGGCTCGCCGTTTTAGGGAACGTGGGAACAATTATTGTTTTTCGAATCGGCGGTTCGGACGCCGTAATTTTAGAGCCCGATATGGCCCCGGTTTTTAAGACTAAAGACATGATTAACCTCGGCATGCAGGAGTTTTACATAAAAATGACGATTGACGGTGAAACCTACGATCCGTTTTCGGCCGAAACTTTAAGAATTTTACCGCCGCCCCACGGATCTCTTCGTCAAAAAATTATTGACACCTCGCGCCGAAAGTATTCGATTCCGGCCGATGCCGCCAAGAAGCTTATTGCCGAAGAGGAGGCGACGATTATAAGAAGCGCCCAGGAGAAAGCAATTATTGAGGGTAAGGGGAGAGGCGAGGCGGCCGATGAAGCTGTCAAGATGGAAGAACCTCTTATTTAAAGGTCGAAGAGCTTTAATTATTATGGTATTAATTTACACGACCTGTCGCGATACTAAGGAAGCGGCGAAGTTGGGTACGATGATTTTGAAAGAAAAGTTGGCGTCCTGTGTCAATCTCTGGCCTATTCAGACCATTTACCACGGGGAAACTCCCGGTGAGCTGAAAAACGAGCTGGAAGCGGTTCTTATGATTAAAACCATGGAAACGAGAATTACCGATATTGAAGAGCTTATTTCAAAAAATCATTCCTACGCTGTTCCTTATATCGGCGCCATTGATATTAGGCGTTTTAACAGAGATTATCGCGAATGGATGACGACGGTGATTAAGCAGTAAATCGGAAATGAATCCCGAAAATAAAATTTGTCAGAACTGTAAAAAAGAATTTACGGTTGAGCCCGAGGATTTTAATTTTTACAAAAAAATCAACGTTCCGGCGCCGACTTTTTGTCCCGATTGCCGGTTTCAGCGCCGGCTTATGTTTTGGAATCCGCTTACGCTTTATCGCCGGCCTTGCGACTTGTGTAAAAATTTCAGCGTCTCGGCTTATCCACCCGATGCTCCTTATAAAATTTATTGTCCGACTTGCTGGTGGAGCGATAAGTGGGATTCTTTTCAATATGGACGCGATTACGACTTTTCGCGGTCTTTTTTTGAGCAGCTAAACGATTTATGGCACGAAGTGCCTCTTTTGGGTTTGTCGTCCGATTTAATAAGTGTCAAAACTTCGCCTTTTAATCATGATGTCGGCCATTTAAAAAATTGTTATCTTCTGTTCCAGGCCAATTATTGTGAGGATTCCGCTTTCGGTTATTATGTCGGCTACAGCCAGTCGATGTTCGACTCTACGGCCATACTGCAGTGCCAGATGGGGTATGATTCGATGCATTCCTATAAAACCAATCGTTGTATCGGTTCACGTCATCAGCTTTCCGAATCGATTGATTGTCTTTTTTGCCGGGATTGCCAGAACTGCCAGAATTGTTTTGCTTCGGCCAATCTGAAGAATAAGAAGTATTACGCCTGGAACCAGCCGCTTACCAAAGAAGAGTATTTTAAGGAGGTAAGCAAGTATAATCTCGGTTCCTACAAGGCCTATAAGGAAGTTCAGGCGAAAGCCGAGGCACATTGGAAAACCCAGATTCCGAAATCTGAATATAACGAATTCGCGGAAAACTGTACCGGACCGAATGTGTTTTTCTCCAAGAATGCCAAGGACTGCATTGAAGTTTATGATGCCGAAGATTGCCGGTATCTGTTCCGGATGTGGGGACCTTCGAACAAAAATTGTTACGACATCTCCATGTGGGGTGATAATCTGTCACTTTCTTACGAATGCGGCATAGTCGGAGAAAACGCGACGCGGGTTCTTTTTTCCCACGAAGGAGGCATTAATCTTTCCGATGCTCAATATTCCAAATTATCAACCGGCGGCAACCACCACTTCGGTTGTGTTTCGGTTCGGAAAGGGAATTACTGTATTTTGAATAAGCAGTACGCAAAAGAAGAATACGAAAAATTGGTTCCCAAAATAATCGAACACATGAATAATATGTCGTACACCGATGTGAGAGGTAATATTTACCGTTATGGCGAGTTTTTTCCGCCGGAATTCTCGCCTTACGCTTACAATACGACGCTGGCTCAAAATTTTTTTCCTTTGACCAAGGAACAAGCGCTGGAAAAGAAATACGGCTGGCGTGAGCCGGAGCGCAGCGAATATAAATCGACCATAAAAGCGGAAGAACTGCCCGATCATATAAAAGACTCGGCCGATTCGGTCTTGAGAGAAAGAATCGCCTGTATAAACTGCGGCCGGGCGTACCGGATAATAGAAATGGAATTGGCTTTTCATAGGCAAATGAACGTGCCTCTGCCGCGCGAATGCCCCCAATGCCGGGTTAATTATAAGCTCAACCTCTGGGTTAAAAGCAATCGGCGTATTCCGCGTGTTTGCGCCGGTTGCGGTAGGGACATGGAATCACCTTATACTAAAGAGGAGGTGGCAGAAGTATTTTGCCGCGAGTGCTATCTTCAAGAAGTAGTTTAGATTTACGTAAATATGTACGTACATATTTACGTAAATTATTTAAGTAAATAAACAGGTGGTATACTTAAGTATACCACCTTGGAGAAAAATTACATGAAACAAGAATTTGGAACCAGAAATTGTAAGAACTGTAATCAAAAGTTCACGATTGAACCGGATGACTTTGGGTTTTACGAAAAAATCAACGTTCCGGCGCCGACTTGGTGCCCGGAGTGCCGGATACAGAGGAGGTTGGCTTTCCGGAACGAGCGTTCACTCTATAAAAACAAGTGTGGTTTGTGTGGAAAGAATACTCTTTCAATTCATTCTCCTGGCGGTCCTTTTGTGGATTATTGCGTCGGATGCTGGTACTCCGATGCTTGGGATCCAATGGAGTATGGTCGGGATTATGATTTTTCGCGGCCTTTTTTTGAACAATACCATGAACTTTATAAAGCAGTGCCACAACAGGCGTTGTATCACAAGTTTTCCACCGATTCTTCTTTCGCCAACTTTTTGGAAGGAGCAAAGAACACCTATCTTTCTTACTCGGCTCTCTATTCAGAGAACGTTTTTTATTCGAAAAATATTGATGCCTGCTTTTGGATAGCGGATTCTTTCGATTTAGTGAATTCCAGGCAATGTTTTGGGAGTATAAGTTCGCAAAACCTGTTTAATTGCAAATTTGCTTACTTTTCGAAAGAGTGCGTTGATTCTTCTTTCGTTTACGACTGCATAAATTGCACCAACTGTTTTTTATGCACCAATCTTCGGGGGAAGAAATATTGTTTTAAGAACAGGCAGCTTTCAAAAGATGAATATGAGAAAGAAGTGGCCGCCTATGCAACCGGGAGCTTAAATAATTTACAAAGGATACTTGGCGAGTTTGAAAATATTGTAAAAGGTTCTCTTCACAAATATGGCCGCATCGTCAACTGTATAAATTCAACCGGGGACGATTTAAGGAATTCGAAAAATTCAGAAAATTCTTTTAGTGCTTATGATCTTGAAAATGTTAAATACGCCTTTCGCTCTTTGAAATTAAAAGATTCGATGGATGTCATAAATGCCGGAAGTGGTATGGAGCTTGCTTATGAATTTATAAACGGAGGAGGTAACAATAGCCGATTAGTTCGATTTTGTTCTTATGGCATTGAAGCCCTGAATGATGTTTATTATGTTGATTCCTGTGCTTCCGCGGGGTCTCTCTTCGGCTGCGTCGGCCTCCGCAACAAAGAGTATTGCATTTTGAACAAACAGTACTCCAAGGAAGAATACGAAAAGATGATTCCCAGCATCATCGCCCACATGAACGACATGCCCTACGTCGACAAGAAAGGCAGAACCTACAAATACGGCGAATTCTTCCCCCCGGAACTCTCTCCTTTCGCCTACAACGAGACCATCGCCCAGGAATATTTCCCACTGACCAAAGAAGAAGCGATTGGGCGGGGATATCGTTGGCGGGACCCGGACACCAAGGGATACAAAATAACCAAAACTTCGGAAGACCTCCCGGACCACATTGAAGACGCGGATGACGGAATCCTCAAAGAAATTATCGGCTGCGCCCATAACCAAACTTGCAATGAGCAATGCACGGCCGCTTTCAAGATTATCCCTGACGAACTTCAATTCTACCGCAAGATGAACCTGCCTCTCCCAAGACTTTGCCCCAACTGCCGCCACTACCAGAGATTGAAAAAAAGAAATCCGCTTAAATTATGGCATCGAAAATGTCAGTGTGCGGGAGTGGGGTCGGAGAACGGAATTTATCAAAACTCTATAACTCATCAGCATGGAGAAGTGAGGTGTCCCAACGAATTCGAAACCCCTTATGCTCCTGACCGTTCGGAGATAGTTTATTGCGAGACCTGTTACAATAGTGAGGTTGCATGATAGAAAACAGCCGAAGTCCTGAGCGGAGTCGAAGGGCGAAGCCTGTTACAACGCCGAGGTAGCGTAGTTTGTGATACTCAATTTCTTCTGATAAAATGGCTCTAAACGCCAATGAGAATTAAAGTTACTCAAAAACTCGACAAAAACGCGGTGCCGGTATTTATTCTGAAAGGCAAAGAAAAACCGGAGTCGCATCCTTTTTTCCGGCTTATTTCAAAGGAAGAACAGGGAGTTGTTCGGTCTTTTGTAGCGAAAAACTATCGGGAGAGCGGCTATGAGCGCGTTCTTTCCTTTCCGGACGGGCGGCAGGCTGTGATATTCGGTATTTCCGGTGATTTTAACCACCGGAAATCGCTTAAACTGATGCGACGGGTGATAGTTATTGCGAGGAAAGAAAGAATAAGCAAAACAGTTGTTAATCTGGAAGATTTCATGACTGCCGGGGCTTCAAAAGAGTTTTTGGCGGAGCTTGCAGGTACTCAGTTTGAAATCGCGAATTTTGAATTTATCCACTACAAGGAAAAACCGAAAGACGGTTGGTTTTTTGTAGGTGAGGCGCAAGTTTATGCAAAAGGAGGAACAAAACTTCAGGTGGCTCTAAGCAGAGGGAAAATAATCGGCGAAGAGATAAATCACACCCGGGTTCTTTCGAATACGCCGGGCGGGGATATGACGCCCAAAAAACTTGCCGAGGCGGCCAAACGCGCCGGACGGCGGGCGGGTTTCAAGGTAAAAGTTTTGGAAGAAGCGGCTATTCGTAAGTTAAAGATGGGCGGTATACTCGGTGTTTCTCAGGGTTCGGATGAACGGCCGCGGTTTGTGATTATGGAGTATTGGGGTGAAAAGTCCCGACCCCGAAGGGGTCGTGGATCCTCGACCAGCGGGTCGGGACCCGTGGTTTTGGTCGGGAAGGGGGTTACCTTTGATACCGGAGGCTTAAACCTTAAACCGGGTGACTCAATTTACGAAATGCATATGGATATGTCAGGCGGGGCGGCGGTGATTCATACTATGGCGGCAATCGCCCGATTAAAGCTGAAAAAGAATGTAATCGCTCTTGTGCCGGCGGTGGAGAATATGCCTTCCGGAAACAGTTATCGGCCGGGGGATTTGTTAAAAACGATGTCCGGCAAGACTATCGAGGTTTTCAATACCGACGCTGAAGGGCGCATAATTCTTGCCGACGCTCTGGAGTATGCTAAGCGTTACAAGCCGCGAATTGTGGTTGATGTTGCCACCCTTACGGGCGCGGCGGTCGCTGCCTTAGGCCCGAGAGCTTCCGCGATTTTTGCGACCGATATGAAAGTTAGCGAGAAGATGCAAAAAGCCGGAGAAGAAACGGGTGATTTGGTTTGGCCGCTTCCGCTTTGGGAAGAGTATGAAGAAGATATTAAAGGCGTTTTCGGCGATGTCGCGAATACCTCCACCCGGAAAAGTTACAGTGGAGTAAGTACGAGCGCGGCATTTTTGTGGCAGTTTATTAAAGAACACAATTGGGTTCATTTGGATATTGCGCCGCGAATGACGACCATTGAATCCGATAATCTGGCAAAAGGCGCGGCCGGCGCTCCGGTCGCGCTCCTTGTGCAGTTTTTGGAAAGTTTTTAATTTTCGCCTCAACCAATTATGTCTGGGTATCAAACCGAAAAACGAACATGTCAGAGTTGTAAAAATTCGTTTGAGGTTGAGGCTCAAGACTTCGATTTCTACAAAAAAATTTCCGTTCCGCCGCCCACTTATTGCCCCCGGTGTCGGATGCTTCGGCGCTGGATTTGGCGGAATGACCGGCGTCTTTTCCGGAGAAAAGACGCGGTTTCCGGCAAGGAGATTTTTTCCAACTTCCCGCCGCAAGTGGAAGCCAAAATTGTGGATTTGGAGTATTGGAAATCCGACGAGTGGGACCCGGTAGATTACGGCCGGGATTACGATTTTTCCCGTCCGTTTTTCGAGCAGTTTAATGAACTTTTGCGTGATGTGCCCTGGCCGGCGAAAAGTGTTCAGCAGATGGTGAACTCGGATTATTGCGATCAGGCTGGTTATTTCAAAAACTGTTATCTGTGTTTCAACGGCGACGCAATGGAAGATTCGGCTTATTGCGTGAACGGCTCTTTCTTGAAAAATTGTCTGGATTTGCGGGAAGCCAGCCAGAACGAGCTGTGTTACGACAGCGTGATAGTCGGCTCTTGTTACAAAACTTTCTTTTCGGTAAATTCCGAAAACTGCCGCGACTCCTGGTTTTTGAAAGACTGTACCGGCTGCACCAACTGTTTCGGTTGCGCGAAACTAAGAAACAAATCTTACCACATCTGGAACAAGCCGTATTCGAAGGAAGAATATTTTAAGAAACTTGAAAGTTTCAATCTCGGTTCTTTCGAGTCTATTCGGACAATCAGGAAACAAGCCGAGGATTTCTGGTTGAAGTTTCCGGTTAAGTACCGGCGGGGCGTGCGAAACACCAATTCTTCCGGCGAGCTTGTTTTTAACGCCAAAAACGCCCGTGATTGTTACTCGGTTATGGACGTTGAAAATCTTCGCTATTCACAGTTCGTGTACCGGAAGTCGGCTGATTCCTATGATTATTCGGCTTGGGGGAATTCCGCTTCTGAGATGTACGAGTGCATAACCTGCGGCGAGCAGTGCAGTCGGCTCAAGTTTTGCTGGGAAGTTTGGCCCGGGTGTAATGACGTCGAGTACTCGATGTTTTGCCGGGGCTCGTCAAATCTTTTTGGTTGCGTCGGTTTGAAACAGAAACAGCACTGCATTTTTAATAAACCATATTCGAAGGAAGAATATTTTACTCTGCGGGATAAAATAATCAGGCAGATGACCGAGGCGGGGGAATATGGCGAGTTTTTCCCGAAAAAGTTTTCTCCCTTCGCTTACAATGAGACGATTTGTCAGGACTATTTTCCGTTGTCGGCCGAAGCCGCGGCGAAGGCGGGCTACCGCTGGCGCGAGCCGGAATTGCGCGAATTCCAGGCGACAGTTGACGCGAAAGACCTGCCTGACCACATCAAGGATATTGAGGACGGGATTTTGAAGGAGTTGGTCAAGTGTTCCGCTTGCAGCCGGGCTTACCGAGTTGTCGCGACAGAGTTGAATTTCTTAAGGCAAATGAATATTCCTCTGCCGCGGCTTTGCGTGGATTGCCGTTACGCCGAGAGATTCAAGTACGTCAATCCACCCAAGTTTTGGCATCGGCAGTGCGCGTGCGATTACAAAGTATACGAAAATTTTTCCAAGCATGAATGGCACTCGGAGGGCCGATGTCCGAATGAATTTGAAACTCCTTATTCTCCCGAAAGGCCGGAGATAGTGTATTGCGAGGAATGCAATCAACAGGAGTCGATATGACCAAAACTTGTACCCAGTGTAAAAGCTCATATGACGTAACCCCCGATGGTTTGGGGTTTTATGAAAAAATGGGCGTGCCGGTGCCGAATTTGTGCTCCGATTGCCGATTCAGGCGGCGGGCGGCTTTTCGGAACGAGATGACGTTGTATAACCGCAAGTGTGACCTTTGCGGCAAGCAAATTGTTTCAATGTTCAGTCCGAAATCACCGTTTACGGTTTATTGTACCGATTGCTGGTATTCGGATAATTGGGATCCGTACTCATATGGAATGGACTACGACGAGAAAAAACCCTTTTTTGACCAACTTAAAGAATTAACAACCAAAGTTCCGAAACAAGATGTATTTGCAAGCTCGGCTAGCGGCAAAAATATAAATAGCGATTATACCAACTTTGCCGGTGGCAATAAGGACTGTTATTTGATTTTCAATTCCGGTCCCGATGTCGAAAACGCCGCTTACTCGCGCGGTATTCAAGGAAAAGATATTTTTGACTGTTATTACGCTAATGATGTCGAACGCGTTTATGATTGCGTTAACGTCAACAAAAGCGCCGGTGTTTTTTGGTCGCAAAACTGTTCCGATTGTGTCGATTCTTCGTTTCTTTTAAATTGTGTCGGGTGTCAGAAATGTTTCGGCTGTGTAAATTTGCGGCATAAATCGTACTGTTTCTTGAACGAACAGTTGGATAAAGACGAGTGGGAGAAGAGAGTAAAAGCGGTTATTGGAAGTTACCGGGCAACCATTGATTTTCTGAAAAAGCTGGATGATTTTTCTTTTAAGTTTCCGCGACGGGAAAACACCAATTTAAAAGTGACAAACTGTTTTGGTGATTATATAACCGAATCCAAGAACTGTTTCAACTGTTTCGAAGTCAGTTTTTCGGAAGATTTACGTTATGCTTTCTCGGTCAAGCACGCTAAAGATTGTCAGGACGTACTGGGCCATTGTCGCAGGTCCGAACTTATCCTTGAGGGGGTGGGCACCGGTTACAGTCAGAAAGTCATTAGTGGTTGGGCTGTGGAAAACTGCCAGGATGTCGAATACTCGTTTGCTCTTAAGTCGAGTCAGGATTGCTTTGGTTGCGATGGGGTCAGAAACGGAAAACACCTTATTTTAAATAAACGTTATTCGGAAGACGATTACCAAAAATTGAAATCAAGAATTATTGCCCATTTGAAAGAAGTCGGCGAGTATGGATTTTTCACTCCGCCGTCACTTTCTTTTTTTGGCTACAACGAAACAGTTGGTCAGGACAATTTACCGCTTACCAAAGAAGAAGCGATACAACAGGGTTTTCGGTGGCAGGATGATTTGCAGATGACCA
>Ga0210057_1003283_pt1 | contig 22412 bp, 22 predicted proteins | sample CryGeyCG2114_010_2_FD_183968 | JGI IMG/M metagenome (GOLD analysis project Ga0210057, IMG submission 183968) | Groundwater microbial communities from aquifer - Crystal Geyser CG10_big_fil_rev_8/21/14_0.10 (SPAdes) (version 2) | ecosystem: Environmental > Aquatic > Deep subsurface > Groundwater ...
TGATTTTTTCTTCTATTTGGTGCGTCAAAACATCATCAATCGAAATTGATTCCCCGCATTTCGGACATTTAATTTTTGGTTCGTTATTTTCCATATTTTTATTAAATTATTGCTGTTTCTAAATTAGTAGCTATTCGGTAGTAATCCATATTTTTATTTCATTAAATTGATCATAATTTTATTATACTCTTTTTTTGGGGGGTTGAGGGGACGACTTCGTACTTTTCAACAGATTTTTCTGCGTGCCTTTTAATTCTTTGATGTGCCGCTCGGGCGGCAAGTTCTCTGGGGTTGTGCCACCGATGTCTTTAATAGTTTGCCTTACTTTGCCACCCACCATAAAATGAGTTCTTGAAGCCAAGTCATCTCCTTTGATATTATCTTTTATGATTTTTTCATCGGTCTGAGTAATGCGAAATAAATTTGCCGCCAACTCGGTTATACCAGCCCTGTCTAAAAATTCTCCTTTCTTGATGCCCTTTTTATGCTCAATATCAGCAAGGGGCATCCCGTATAACCCCTTATAGCCAGCATCGTTAAACGACCCAAACTTAGTAACCCCAGCCCTTTTGGCGGTGCTAAAAAGTTTTTTGTTTTCAGTAGTCACTTCGCCTCTGATAAACAATCTCTTGTCGGTTGCGGAAAGATTTTCAAATAATTCTTGCTTGCGGGTTTGAATAGCAAAATAGGTTTGGGCCATAGCAATTTCTGGTTTTTTAGAATCGCCATTTTGTGCGATTAAATAGCAGGCGTATCTATCTAATTTCCAGTCACGCACCTCCCTGACCGTGTTGGAGCCGATTGCGACCATTTTCACCGCTCGGTGAAAATGGTTATCCACAGCTTGACCGCTATTAACACACGCCCTTGCCGCTCGACCAATTACCTCTTCGGCTTTTTCCCAGTTTGGGTAACCCAAAAGAGGCAGTAGCTCTCTCGCTTGCCAATATTCCACGTTATTTTCATCAATTCTTTTGATGCTCTCAAAATTTTTATTAAGAGAACTCGCTATAATTTGATTTGACATAGTTTTATTATACTCTTTTTTTTGGGGGGAGAGGGGTTTTTGCGGTTAGTTTTCGAAGGGTTGGCGTGGTTATTTACAATTTATTTTTCTTTCCTTTTTGCTCCTCCATTTTTAAAATCTTTTTCACTTCGCGGTCAAAGTCAGAAATATAGTTTTTGTCTTGCTCTACGCGGTATTTTTCGTATTCTCCAAGCGCCAACGCTTCGGCAACCTCATGGCTAATTTTCCCGGCATCGTTTAATATTTGGCGTTCATTAAATTTTAAAAACGCGTCTAATTTAACTACCCAATCCTTCATATACATAATAACCCCCCGTTGCACTTGCATTTCCGCAAAATCAAGATACATCGTTACTATTCTATTGAGACGGTCAAGCTCTTTTTCGTTTAAATAATTTTTAGCAATGATAACATCGTCTTCGCGAATACTACCCTTTGGGGAGTTTTTCCAAACAGTTAGCCCCATATTCGCTTTAGTGCTGTCCACTCTTTCGTGTATTATTTCGGCGGCGGTTTTGCCTGTAATGGCAAAGTGAAGCTTATTTTGCACTGTGGCAAAAAATAGCTTGGTAATTTCTTCGTTTGGGTCATAGTCGGCGCTACACTGCACATATATGTCGGTGATTTTTTGATACATCCGCCTTTCGCTTGAGCGTATGTTTCTAACTCTGGCAAGTTGCTCTTCAAAATAATCTTTGCCAAAAATATTATTGGGTTCTTTAAGCCGCTCATCATCCATAGTAAAGCCCTTAATGATATACTCTTTTAACCTTTCAGTTGCCCAAATACGAAATTGCGTGGCTTGCGAGCTATTTACTCTATACCCAACAGAAAGGATAGCGTCGAGGTTATAAAACTTTACAGATTGAGTTTGTGTTTTTCCCTCTAACGCGCCGTGTTGCGTGGTATGTTCCAAAATGGAACTGACCAGACTTTCAACTAACTCTCCACTTTCGAAAATGTTTCTTAGGTGTTTGGTAATTGCTGGCCTTTGAACGCCAAACAGAAGAGCAATTTTATTTTGAGTCAGCCAAATATTCTCATCACGCAAAAAAATTTCCACTTTCACCTTACCGTTTGGTGTGGTGTAAAGCAAAAATTCCGTAAAACTATTATTGGGGACTATTTGATTCTTTTTTTTCATAATTATTTTTCGAAATTACAAAATACTTTTCCAGTCGTCTTGAATTTTCTTTTCCAGTTTGTGGGCTTGGGTGGTTAGGTTGGTAAATTCGCTTGCAAGCTCTTTCATTCGCTTGTCAAAATCAACATTGCTTATTTCTTTTTCTTGAATTTCCACATAGCTCCTGGGGTTAAGCGAATAATCATTGGCTTTTATGTCTTCAAGGGTTGCCACTTTGCACCTGCCTTTTATATCTTTATATTTTGCCTCATCTTTCTTGCCCGCCGTAGCTCGTAGCAACAGCGAAGATGCAAAGGAGGGTTCTTGGCAATATCTCCTAACTATGCTGGCAATTTCTTGAATTTGCTCGTTTGTCCATTCGCTATGAGCCCTGTCAATTGGGGTAAAAATATCTTGAGCATTGATAAACAAAACTTTGTTTTGCCTGTCTGTTCCTTTTTTCCTTTTATCAAAAAACCAAAGTGTGCAAGAAAGTGTGGCGTTCATAAACATATTATTGCCCACAGAAATGATTGCATCAACTATACCCGCCTCAATCATTTTTTGACGAATTTCTTTTTCGGCATTGCCAGCATCGCTGGCTGAATTAACCATAACAAAACCAGCTCGGCCCTGTTTATTTAAAGCGCTTAAAAACATTTGCATCCATAAATAATTGGCATTAGATATTTCACCCTTACCGGTTATCGGAAGCCCTAAATAATATCGCGGGTCGCCTTTTATTTTTGCTGGGTCAATAATAGTTTGCTTGTTTTTATCTTTGCCTTTCACATTAAACGGCGGATTAGCCAACACAAAATCAAATTTACCAACACTGTTAAAAGCATCAGTATAAAAAGAATTAACCTCGGCAATTTTGCCTGACAAGCCGTGAATGGCTAAATTCATTTTTGCAGTGCGAATGTTGACTGGCTTGTTTTCTTGGCCATAAAGCGCTACCTCGTTCATTACTTGCGATTTTTTTTCGCAGTGTGCTTTAACAAAATTAGCTGATTGCACAAACATTCCCCCGCTACCGCAGGCCGGGTCAAGGATTTTGCCATGATATGGCTCAATAATTTCTACCAGTAATTTAACAATTGATTGAGCGGTAAAAAATTCTCCGCCTTTAGCACCTTCGGCTCTGGCAAACTCACCCAAAAAATATTCATAAATTGCACCAAAAGCGTCCCCCTCTATATCATCGGGGATTTGATTAAAATTTTTCAGCAAAGTAATAAGTATTTTGCTGTTTTCGCCAGGAATTTTATGCAGCGAAGTATAATCTTGTGGCAAAACGCCAGCCAAATCGATATTTTCCGCTTCAATTTCTTTCATGGCATCATTTATGGCCAGCCCGATATTTTCACTTTCTGGCAAACTCATTAAATAAGAATAAGAGGCGATTTCTGGTAAAAATAAAACGCCTTTTGCTCTGTAGGTATCAGCGGTAATAGGTGCTTGCCTATGGCCGCTACCCATATAAGAGGTTGAAGACCTGTCAGCAACAATACTTACCTGCACGCGTTTAAAGCGAACATCAGCAAATTTTAAAAATATTAAACCCAAAATTGGCTCGGATATTTCATTGAGTTTAAGCCCAGAGTTTGCACGGAGTTGTTCGGCCGCGGCCCATAACCTTTCGTGCAATTGTTTGCGGTTGCTAATTGTCATATTTATTTAAAATGACTAGGACTTACCCGTTTGCCGTCATCTTGAGCCACTCCCCTGTGTCACCCTGAGGTGCCTTTTTGTCACCCTTAGCCAGCAGGCGAAGGACCTGTGCCTCAAAACAAGAGATTCTTCGCCTGCTGGCTCAGGATGACGGGCAAAAGGCACTTTACTCACTACCAGTTCGTATAAGTTAAAATAGCATAACACTCAAAAAAAGCAACCTTAAAGGATAAACTCTCCTAAACCAGCTAAAAAACAGAGCAGAGCAAAAAATAAAGCGAACCAAAAAAAGTTTATTTTTTCAACTAATTTTAATAAAACCTTTAAAGATAAAAAACCAACGATAAAGGCAAAAAGAATCGCCCCTAAAACCCCCCAGCTTAAAACAAAATCGCCCTTAAAAATTAAAAACAAACTTGAAGCCAAAACAACTGGTGCTGACATTAAGTAAGATAGCTTTAAAATATCTTTTGGGGTTTTATTTTCCCCTAAAGATAAGGCAAAAATGGTACTGCCTGACCTTGAAACTCCAGGCAAAACAGCTAAGCCCTGTAAAAAACCAGCCAGAAAAGTTAATTTCGCGTCCTTAAGAACAATTTTAGCTTGGCCTTGCTTTTTTTGTAAGAAAGCGGTTGCCAATAAACCAAAACCAGTTAAAAACAAAAGCCAACCCCCCAAAGCGATTTTTGAAGCTATTTTATACAAAGGGAAAGCGACAATTAAAGAAATTGTTGTAGCTATTAATAAAAAACGAAACAACTTTTTATCTTTTAAAAGCAAAATTCGCCAAAAGTCCTTTCTAAAGTAAACTAAAACAGCCAAGAGAGTGCCTAAATGTAAAAATAAAGCTAAGTCCAACGGGTTGAACCCAGCTGAAAAGTATTTATTAAATAAAGCAACTACCCCTTCGCTGGAAATTGGTAGCCATTCAAAAATTCCTTGTAAAACTCCTGAAATAATAAAATTAAACATAAAATAAATAAATTATAGCTTCACAACCCTTATTTTTGCCCGTTGAAACTATTTTAAAGGAGCCACCCTGTTTTTCAATAAAACGTTTAGTAATATACAAACCCAAGCCAGAACCATTGGGGCTTTCTAAAAGGGCTTGCTTGGAACGATAAAAGGGAAGACACAAATTCTTTTTTTCTCTTGAAGAAAACCCGATGCCTTTATCTTTAATGGAAATCTCAATTTGGCTTTTTTCGCCCTTTAAAGCTTTTTTCTGAAGAATTATCTTAACCTCTTTTCCTCTTGAATACAAAAGAGCGTTTTCTAAAACCCTAAATATTGAGGCCTCAAGGAGATCTTGGTCTAAAAATAAATTTATTTTTTGCCTGGACTTTTTAAAAACAATTTTCACTTTTTTTTCAGTAGCTAAATTTTTTAATTTTAAAATTACTTGATCTATTAAAGCCCTTACTTCAAAAGAGGATGGCTTTGGTTCGATGTAATCACCCTTTAACGTTTGCGCCACCAATAAATCATCTAAAATAGAAGCTAAGCGATTGCTCGACAGAATAAGCTTATTTTGGGTTTGTTTTCTTTGGGCTTGAGAAAGCTTTTCTTCTTTTAAGGCCTCTGTTAAGCCCCGAATAACCGAGACAGGCGTTCTTAATTGATGGTTAGCTATTTTTAAAAACTCCTCTTTCATTTTTAAAAGTTCTTTGATTTGTTTATTTTGCTTTTTAATTTGAGATAACTTTTCTTGTAAAGAAACAAAACTTGTTTCTACTTGTTTTTTAACCCTTTGGCTTAAAAAAAGGTTTTTAATTAAAAGTGAAAATAACCATAAAGCCAAAACAGCTTCAGCTAAAATTAAAACTATAAAAAGAAAGAAAAATTCAGATAAAGTAACAAAACGCCAGGCTAATAAAAGAAAAAATAAAATATCAATTAAACTTGAAGAAAGGGCTAATTTACTCGAAAAATCTTCTTCATTGCTTTTAAAAATATGTAAAATGAGCAAAAAGCTACTAATAAAAAAGAAATAAAGAAAGATATCACGGAGCCAGAAGTTTATTAAAGGGCAAGCCAAAACAGCACTGACTAAAAACCCAAGGCACGCCTTAACAAACAAAAAGACAAACAAGGGCTCGCTTTGGCCTTTTGGCATTGTTTTAACTATTTTGTTGTTAACCTTCTTGGCTTGTTCCTCCATACTAATTACTTTTTTTCTTCCCCTGTGGAAAACTTATTAATTTATATTCTGATAGCGAACCTCATAACGAAAGGTGGTGGGGCCTATAAAAAGTGGAGAAGGTGATTCATGGTTGGATATGGGTAAAGCACTGCTTCACCCATATTTTTTATTACTTGCCTTGCTCGGCAACCCCCCTAGTTGCTTTTTTTATTTCTTTCAAATTACCTAAATAATACTTTTTAATTGGTTTTAAGCGATTATCTAATAAATAAACTAAAGGGAAACCACAAGGCACATTTAGGCCCTCAACTTCTTTCTTAGAAAGGCCATCAAAATACTTTATAAAAGCCCTTATTGTTGAGCCATGCCCTGAAATTAAAATATTTTTACCAAATTTTAGTTGAGGAATAATTTCTTTCTGCCAATAAGGCCTAATTCTTTGCCAAGTATCTTTTAAACTTTCAGTTAAGGGCTCGCCCTTTTTCTCTGGTTTTTTTAAAGCCGGGGGCTTGATAGCCCAACTTCTTCTAAACTGGGTAAACTTTTTTAAACCATATTCTTTTAAAATATCGTTTTTATGCTTGCCTTGCAAAGCCCCATAATGCCTTTCATTTAAGGCCTGATTTTCTTTCAGCGGGATTTTTAAGCCCATTTCTTTTAAAGTTAGGGCTAAGGTTTGTTTGGCTCTTTTTAATTTAGAAGTAAAAGCTAAATCAAAGCTAAAATTAGCTTGTTTTAAAAGCTTGCCTGCTTTTTTTGATTCTTGTTTACCTTTTTCTGACAAGGAAGGGTCTCGCCAGCCGGTAAAAATATCTTTGGCATTGAAAGTACTCTGACCATGCCTTAATAAAACTAATTTATACATAACATCTAAAGTGGTTAAGTGGTTAAGTGGTTAAGAATAATTTTTTTGATGGTTTGAGCAAACTCTCTTGCTTCTACAAGGTCTTTTTGGTGTAAATTTCTACCGCAAGCTACGCCGAAACTACCAAGTTGGAGCTGTTCTTTTATTCTTTTTAAATATTTTTCTGGTTTAACCGCCTCGCCACCAGCAGAAACTATTTTACAATGCCCAGCTGTTTTAACCGCTTGGCTTAAAAACTTCTTTAAAGCCCTCTTTTTTTCAGGAAATTGCAATTTAACAAAATCAGCCCCTAATACAGAAGAAACAGCTACAGAGCCAGCTAATAAGTCAGGATCCTTTTCATCTTTAATGGCTTTACCTCTTGGGTAAACCCATAAAACAACCAAAAGCCCATTCTGATGGGCCTCTTTAATAACCTTAGCAACCTCTTTTAACATTTTACTTTCAAATTCGCTGCCCAAATAAATTGTGTAGCCAACACCTACTATATTTAAATCACTCTCCTTTTGCAAAGCGACAACATCGCTGACACTATTTAAAAGCTCACTTAGGGGCTCTTGGTTTTTCAAAAGGTCTGTTTTAGAATTAAGCTTTACTAAATAATAAATCTCTCGGTAATTGTCAGCAAAAGAAGAAATAAGCCCCAACTGAACAGCCATTACAATCCCTTCAACACTTTGGGCTATTTTAAAAAGATGCTCAGGGTTAGCATCCTCTTGGCTTATGCCTTTACCATAAAAATCTTTGTTTAAATGCTCTATCCGTTGATCCCCAGCTATTATAAACATGCCCTTATTTTCAAAAGTGGCTTTTTTATAATTTAAAAGATAATCCTCTTTTTTATCAAAAGGCACATCAAGAGGAATATTAACTGGTTTAGCTTTATTTTCTTGCATTTAATAATTATAGCAAAAAAATAATTTGAGAGCAAAAAAATTAGGGTTGTAAAATGTCTTCTGTTTGGCCGTTAATTGAGATAACAACATCTTGAACTGAAGGAAATTGCTTCAATGTCTCGGTTATTTGAGCCCTAATAGCTGACACCCGGCAAGAACCACCAACTTGATACCCTAGGGCCTCATTAAAATCAACAGTTGCTACGCCCTTTGCAATACCTATTTTATTGAGTTTGACATTTTGAGGAAGGCTTGTTTGGTAGCTTTGACTTGCCTCGTTTGAAGTGGGTCCCTTTAAAAGCTCTTCTATGGCTGCTTTGGCTGGCTCAAGGGTTTTAAAAACCCTTCTTTGAACAGGAAAAACTTTAACACAAGAAACTTCTGGATCTAATTCGTTATTATTAAAGAAAACCTGAAGATCCATTGTTTCTGATGGCTTTAAAACAAGAGAAAACTCAACACTTTTATCAAGCTCGGTTAAGCCAGAAGGGTTATCTCTTTCTAAAACAAGCTTAGCTTGTGTTGTGGTTGTAACTAAAAAAGTCATTTGGGCTGTAAAATCAACATAATCTTCAGTCATCCACTCACCTTTTGAGCTAGCAATGGCCACTGACAAAAGTTCGCCTTGTTCATCATAAAGTTTTGCTGGAAAACTCCCCTCAAAAAACCAAGTACCCTTGGCCTTACCCTCAATTAAAACAGGGCTAATCACCAGCTCATTTTCTTTAGGTGCGTTTAAAATAACCCAGTCCGGCTCTTGGGGCATAAACCCAGGGCAAGTGCTAGTTGGCATTTTTGAACTTGGGTTGCCGTGTTGAACCCATTGCCCCTGAACGCAAAGCCAAGTGTCTTCATCACCCCGCAAAATAACTAAAACAGCAGTTACAATGACGAGTAATAAAATAAAAATTCCTAAAAAGGTAAAAATTTTGTTCATATTTTTAATTTAGTTTCAACTTTATTATAACTTATAAACTAAAAACAAACAAGAAACCTGTTTGTTGTTCGTTGTTTGTTGTTAGTTTTGTATTTTGGAAGCAAGCTCGGTGTTAGGCATACTCTTTTGGGCTAAATTCTTTTGTTCTAAGAAGCTTAAAGCGGCTTTAAAAGCAAACGAAACGCCTAAAACTATCAGAAACGAAATTATTAAGACCAAAGCCATTAACCCAAGCTCGCTTGCCTTGGTTTTTGACTTTGCTTCAATCATATTTATTATGTGATTAAAAACTAAAACATTGTTCATATTATATAACGCAAAAAAGCGAAAAATATAACAAGCATAATTAAGTAATTGTTTATACCATAAAACAAAACAAAAAGCAAGGGTTGTGCAAATTTTTAAAAAAGTTATAATAAAACATTAAAATAAACTTATTTTTATGAAAAAGAAAACAAAAATAATTCTCGTAATTTCAACCGTTCTCGTAGTTACCTTAGTTGCAACTGGCTTTATTCTAAGCCAAAAAAATAACAACAAAGACCTCCTCTTTGTGGAAGTTGAGCTTACTACCCTAAAAGAAGAGGTCTCAACCACTGGCAGGGTAAAAGCCGCTAAAGCTGTGGACTTGGGCTTTGAAACAAGCGGGAAAATAAGCAATGTGTATGTTAAAGTGGCCGAAGAGGTAAAACAAGGCGATATTTTGATTGCCCTTTCAAATGCTGAATTAAAGGCAAACCTTTTACAATACCAAGCAAACTATCAAACCGAACAGGCTGTCTTAAATGAACTTTTAAAGGGTGATAGAGAAGAAGATATCGCTTTAAGTAAAACAAAAGTAAACAACGCTGAAAATACTTTAGAAAATGAAAAAAACGAAGCCAAGGTTGCCCTAGATAATATTTACGAAGATACCCCAGAAATTATTCAAACGGCTTATACAAAAATAGACGACGGCTTAAATAAACAAATAGATGAGTTTTTTACTAATGGCTCAACCCAAAACCCCAAGCTTTCTTTTCAAACCGCTGACTCGCAAGCCGGCATTAATGTTGAGGCTCAAAGGGTGCTATCTAATACGGCCCTCCTTGATTTTAAAATAGTCCTTGACCTTAAACAAGAAAATCAAACTGACTACGATTCAGCGCTACTTAAAGCTGAAGATTGCCTAAATGTTGTTCAAGGGCTTTTGAATACCTTAAGTTTAGCTTTAAATAATTCAGCTAACCTTTCCCAGACAACCCTAAGCACTTACAAAGGATATTTAACAACAGCTCGAACAAATATTTCTCAAGAACTAACTAATGTCAACACTCAAAAACAAGGTCTTTTAACTCAAAAAGCCCAAAATCAATCTGCTATTTCAACGGCCCAAAATACCTTAGCAACAGCTCAAGGCGAATTGGCCATTAAATTAGCTGGCCCAACCGAAGAACAAGTTCAAGCTCAAATAGCTAAGGTTAATTCTTCGCTGGCTAATGTAAAAAGCATAGAAGCAAAAATTGAAAAAACAATTATACGTTCCCCTTTTGATGGCATTATAACTAAAATTTCAGCCCGTGAAGGGGAGATTATTTCAGCCAATGTGCCACTTGTCTCCGTTATTTCTAAAGCTAAGTTTGAAATTGAAACGAATATCCCCGAAGTAGATATTGCTAAAATAAAAATAGGTAATGAGGCCCGTGTTACTCTTGACGCTTATACTGCCTCGGATATTTTTTCAGCTTTTGTTTCCCAAATAGACCTTTCAGAAACTATTATAGAGGGTGTTTCAACCTATAAAACAATTTTACAATTTACAACGCAAGACGAAAAAATCAGGCCCGGTATGACAGCTAATTTAGATATTTTAACCGCTCAAAAAGATAATATTTTAGCCATCCCCACAAGAACCATTATCACAAAAAACGGCTCAAAAACGGTTAACCTGTTAAATCAAGGAGGTACCATAGAAGAAAGACGAATTGAGATAGGGATGCGTAGCTCTGATGGTAAAACAGAAATCCTAAGTGGCCTTTCTCAAGGCGACAAAGTGATTACCTCTTACTAATTCTCCCTTACAGGGAAGAAAACTTTTTACTCTCTCTTGCAGCTTCTCTTGAGCTTCTTCAGAATCCAAGAGGCCCTTATCAAAATACTCTATCGCAAGGCCAAGAAGACCTTGCATTTTTTCTTTCAAATCACTCATTTTGTCTCCTTCATAAACGACCATATTAAGTCATTGTTTTTTAATATGCCACCTTTAATCTTTACGCCTCTATTATAGCATATTACTTTGTGTTTGTCAATAGCTTTATGATGACAAGACATAAATTTGATAAACTGGCGGACTATCTTAAATTGCCTGTTTTTCAAAAAAATGCTATTCTAAAAAATGGCGACGCCAAAACAAAAACTTTATTGCTATGTTGACGAATCAGGCCAAGATACAAAAGGCAAGCTTTTTTTGGTTTCAATAATTATCCCCGACAGAGAACGAGACGCCATGAGAAACGAATTAAAAACAATTGAACAAAAAAGTGGTAAAAACAATAAAAAATGGACCAGAGCCAAAAGGCAACAACGGGAAAGTTATATTAAACAAATTATCGCCAGCAGAACGTTTATTAGCCATATTTACTATTCTTATTATCACGATACAAAAGCATACCTTGATTTAACAATTCTTTCAACGGCTAAGGCGGTTTGTGATAAAGCAAAACAACCATACGAAGCAATAGTTTTTATTGATGGTCTGAGGCGAAAAGAAAGCTTTCGTTTTGGCACTGGCTTGAGACGACTAAATATCAATGTCAAAAAAGTGCGAGGAATGAGAGACGAGTCAGATGAGTTTATCCGTTTAGCAGACGCTATTTCTGGCCTTGTTAGAGATGGCATGGAAAACGACAAACCAATGCAGGATTTATATAAACAAATTGAACAGAAAAAAATTGTAAAGAATGTCTAAACAAAAACCCCCGTTTAAGGGGGAACAGCCTATCCTCGCAAAGCGAGGCACCAACCCAAACGCCGAAGGCATCCTACAGACATGTCTGTAAAAGGGAAGTATTCAGCTGAAGTTTAGTTGATAATAACAAATCAAAGAATATATGTCAAGCCAAATTATTACCAGAACAAAGGATTTAGAAAAATTAGGGTTTTATAAAAATGACGCCACTGTGTACTTGGCTCTTTTAGAGCTTGGTTTTTGCGCCACTGGTCTTTTGATTAAAAAGACAGGCCTGCATCGCAACATTGTTTATGAGGCATTAGACAGGCTAATCAAGCAAGGGCTTGTTTCATCGGTTGTTCAAAAAGGCAAAAAACATTTTCGGGCATTATCACCTAAATACATTTTAAAGCAAGAAAAAGCCCGTTTTGAAATAGCCAAAGAAGTAGTGGCAAGTTTAACAAAGTTGCAAAAGAAAGAAAAGCAAGAAGTGGTGATTTATGAGGGCAAGGAGGGTTTTCAAAACGCCCACATAGACGTTGTTGAACAAATGAAAAATAACAGTGCTATTTATGTAATGATGGCCGGGGGCAAAAGGTGGTATGAAAATATGGAAAACGGTCTCAAAAAGTTTGACAAAATCCGTTTAAGTAAAAAGATAAAAGATAAAATTATCGCTTTAGAAAGCCAGAGAAAAGCTCTATCTAAATATCCGCGAAGGCCTTTATGGGAAGTTCGTTTTTTGCCCGAGACATTTAATAACCCTTCGGGCATTTCTGTTTATGATAGGACAACTTTAATTTTAGTTTATGGCTCGCCAGTGTTGGTAATAATGATTAAAAACCCCTTGGTTGCTCTAGGATTCAAACAGCAGTTTGACATTTTGTGGAAAATCGCCAAAAAATAAATGCCATTAATTGAAGTTAAAAACTTAAAAAAGACCTACTTTTCTGATAACATGGAAACCCCTGTTTTAAAGGGAATTTCTTTAGGCATTGAAAAAGGCGAGTTTGTCGCCATTATGGGGCCATCGGGCTCGGGCAAATCAACGCTTTTGCATATGCTTGGCTTTTTAGACGAATTCACTTCCGGGGTTTATAACTTTGAAGACAAACCAGCAAAGAGTTATTCAAAAAATGAAGTAGCTAAAATTAGAAACGAAAAAATGGGCTTTATTTTCCAGGCCTTTAATCTATTGCCTAAAAGCTCGGTTTTAGACAATGTCAAACTTCCACTCTTTTATTCTAAAACAAAAGAAAAAGATTGGGACAAATTAGCTCTATCTTCTATTGATAGGGTGGGGCTATCTCACCGGGTAAATTACGAAGCTAACCAGCTTTCCGGAGGCGAGAAGCAAAGGGTAGCGATTGCTCGAGCTTTAGTTAATAACCCTGATGTTATTTTTGCTGATGAACCAACTGGCAACTTAGACACAAAATCAGGCGGGCAAATTATGGAAATCTTAGAAAGCATCAACAAACAGGGTAAAACAATTATTCTAATTACTCACGAAACATACACCGCCCAATATGCTCAAAGAATAATTCACTTAAAAGACGGAGTTATTGAGTCAGATGAACAAGTCAAAGAAAGGAAAACCTCTAATAAAGACGGGTTTATAAAATAACAAGATGAAATTAACCTATACTCTAAAAACCGCTTTAAGTAGCTTAAAAGCCCATAAAATGAGATGCTTTTTGACTATTTTAGGTATTGTTATTGGTGTTTTGTCTATTATTTTAGTTATGTCAATAGGGCAATCAGCTAAAGAATTAATTTTAAACCAAATTGAAGGGATTGGCGCTAAAACAATCGCTGTCGAGCCCGGCAGGGAGCCCAAAGGCCCATCTGATTTTTTAGAAATGTTTTCTGACTCGTTAAAAGAAAAAGATATCGCTTTATTGAAAAATCCGAATAATGTGCGGGGCTTAGCTGAAATAGCACCCGTTGTTTACCAATCAGTCGTGGTTTCTTATCAAAGCGAGACAAAAAGAGCCAGCATTATTGGCTCATCTGCTCTGATGGCTAAAATCTTAGATATTTACCCTGAAACAGGCGACTTTTTTACTGAAGAAGAAATTCGCCAAGATGCCGCGGTTGTTCTTTTGGGCTATGAGATAAAACAAGAACTTTTTGGCCCCTCGGATGCAATAGGTGAGCAAGTTAAAATTAAAAATAAAACCTTTCGGGTGATTGGTATTTTTCCTAAAAAGGGTATGATTTCAATGTTTGATGTTGATAATTTGGTCTTAGTGCCCTATACAACCGCCCAAAAATATATTTTAGGCATTAACTATTTCAATGAGTTTATTCTTGAAGCAGAAACCGAAAGCATCGTCCCAACAACAGTTAAAGATATCGAAACAACCCTAAGAGAATCACATAATATTTCTGACCTAGAAAAAGACGACTTCCACATAACAACCCAAGCTGACGCTATCGAAAGGGCGAATACAATCACTTCTATTCTAACTGCTCTTTTAACTTCGGTAGCTGCCATCTCTTTGCTTGTTGGAGGTATTGGTATTATGAATATTATGCTTGTTTCTGTTTTAGAAAGGACGAGAGAAGTTGGCCTAAGAAAGGCCTTGGGAGCTACCGACAACAACATTTTAAGCCAGTTCCTTTTAGAATCAATTATCTTAACTGGTTTAGGGGGAACAATTGGGATAATTTTGGGCATTTTCTTTGCTTTTATTGCTAGCTTAATTTTAAAAACAATTGTCCCTTTGGGTTGGATTTTTACAATCTCTTTTAAGGCCATCTTTTTAGGTCTTTTTGTCTCTGCTTTTGTTGGCGTTGTTTTTGGTCTTTACCCTGCTAAAAAGGCCTCGCAGAAATCCCCAACCGAGGCGTTAAGATATGAATAAAGGTAACCGCAAACCTCGTCCATCTTGTAAGTAAAAAAATACAACCCTTTAACAGGGCTGTATTTTTTAAAAACTCTGGTTAAAAAATTATTTTTTTGCTACTTTCATTTTTGTCGCAAGCTTATACGCGGCGGATAAACCAACCGCAACATAAATAATTCTTGTCAAAGCGGCCATTTCACCAAAAATCACAGCGACAACGTCAATCTTAAAAAGCCCAACTAACCCCCAGTTCAAACCACCCACAACAACTAAAATGAAAACAATTGTCTCTAAAAGTTTTTTGTTGCTCATTTTATATTTTAAATTATAAAAAAAGACCTTTATGTTTTAATTTTAGCAAATAATTTCAAAACAAGCAAAACAAAAAGCTAAAGTTTTCCACACCCTACTTATTTTTTTAAAAAACCCTGGAAAAAAAAGCACCATACACTTTCTATGGCCTTTTTCATCCACCCCTAAATGACCCAAAGATATGTCTGGTGGTATGGGGAAAAATTCTAAGTTTTCACCTTGCATAATATTTCCTCCTTCGCTGGCTTAATAATAGTGGAAAAAATAGAAAAAATCAAGTATAATAAAATAAAATCAAATGGCTAAAATACTTTACTTAATAACTCAATCTGATATGGGTGGGGCTCAAAAATATGTTTTTGACTTGTCGTTTAACTTAAAAAACGAATTTGACATTACAGTAGCCATTGGTAGTGAAGGTGGGGACGAACTCTTTTCTTTCCTAAAAAAAGAAAACATAAAAACTGTTCTTCTTCGGCATTTGAAACGATTACCCTCGCCTTTTTCAGCTTTAAAAGCAATTAAAAAAATAAGAAGAATTATTAAACAAGAAAAGTCCAACATTTTACACCTTAATTCAACAACAGCCGGTTTCTTGGGCTCTTTAGCTATTTTAGGCCTTAAAGTAAAGCCAAAAGTGGTTTATACTGTTCATGGTTGGGCATTTTTGGAACCAGGGCCATTAAAACAGAAACTTTTTTTCCTCTTTGAAAAAATAACTGCCTCCTTAAAAGATGTCTTTATTGTTTTGTCTGAATTTGACAAGCAAGTTGCTTTAATAAAAAAAATTACTAAAGAAAATAAAATTGAAATAATCCCCAATGGCCTTACTAATTTAACTTTTTTAAATAAAGCACAAGCCAGAAAAAAGCTTAACTTGCCCCAAGATGCCTTTTTGGTCGGCACAATTGCAAACACCTATAAAACAAAAGGCCTTAAATACCTTTTACAGGTTTTAGTTCCTGCCCCCAACTACCAACTAATTGTTATTGGCGATGGCCCGGAAAGAAAAAAATTACAAAAACAATTTCCCAAAACCATCTTTTTAGGTAAAATTAAGAATGCCTCTCAATATCTTAAGGCCTTTGACATTTTCTGTTTGCCTTCCGTTAAAGAGGGCTTCCCTTTTGCCTTATTAGAGGCAATGCAGGCCCAATTACCAATTGTAGCCACTAAAGTTGGTGCTATCCCTGAAATAATTGAAAATGAAAAAGAGGGCTTATTGGTTGAGCCAAAAAACCCTATGGCTTTAAAAGAAGCCATTCAAAAAATCCTCCAAAACCCTTTAAAGGCAAAAACAATGGCTTTAAATGCCTCTTTAAAAGCCAGACAATATACCTTAGAAAAAATGTTTACCCAAACTAAATTCCTTTACAAAGACCTCTTATAGGCCTTATATGGAATTATTTATGAAATACTTTGTGCATCCACAATTCAAATTCAACCTAAAAAATATCCTCTTAATCAAGTGGGCTTTTTTAGCACCTTTAAATAAAAAAGTTAAAAAAGAAATTGAAAAAATGTTCCCCCAACGTTTTGCTTATTTTACTGACATGGGAAGAAGCGCTTTTAAAATAATTTTGGACGAGCTTAATTTAAAAAACTGCCAAATTATAATGCCCTCTTTTATTTGCGACATTTTTCTGCCTATTTTAAAGGCCTATCACTTAAGCCCTATTTTTATTGAAACAAACGAAAAAACTTTTAACTTCAAAGAAAACGAAATAGAACAAAAAATTACCCCTCAAACTAAGGCCATTCTTGTCTCTCACACCTTTGGCTTAGCTTGCAATTTAGAAAAAATAACGCAAATAGCTCAAAGACATAACCTGAAAATTATTGAAGATTGCTCTCATAGTTTCGGGGGTGAATATCAAGGTAAAGCCCTAGGCCTTTTTGGTGATGCCTCCTTTTTTAGCTTATACAAGCTTTTTCCTTGTTTAAGGGGCGGAATGGTTATACTTAAAAAACCTCTAAGCCAGCCCCTAAAAAAAACAAAATTTACTTTAAGGGATTGCTTTTCCCTCTTAAATAGTTTTTCTTTTTTTAGCTTTATTTTTAAAACATTCTTCCAAGAACAAGCTAAAAAGCATTTAAGGGCTGAAAAATCAAAAACACCTGCTACTTTAAACCGAGTTTCTTTCAATTTATTCGCTTTTAACTTTAAAAATAAAGCTAATCTAATAAAAATCCTTGAAAAAAGAAAAAAAACAGCCCTTGAACTCAAAGGGGCTTTAGAAGGGCTTGGCTTTCTTTGCCAACCCCAAGAAAACAATTCTTTTACTTTTTTAAGTTGTTTATGCCCAATAGGCCTTTCAAGAGACAGGCTCGTCTTGTCCTTAAGAAAAAAGGGGATTTTTACGACTAGAATCTGGAAAAACCCAATTAAAACTCAACCAGATCTTCCTTTAACCCTTGAGATTTCTCAAAGAATTATCAATTTTCCTTTACAAAGTTTTTTTCAAACAAAAGATACCCAGCGAGTTATTGCGAAATCAAAAAGTTTATTTTAGCTCTGGTTAAAGAGCCAACATAACCATTACCCAAAGCAAAGTTAAGGGGCGTTAAAATTTCTACCCTATATTTTTCTTGAAATCTGATAACCGCCTCTTTGGTTAAAGACCCAAAATAGCCAGTGATAAGGGCTGTTGGATAAATATCTTTGCCTTGGCTTACTAAAAAAGATTGCAAACATTTTACCTGTTCGCCCTGCTTTCCTAAAAAAAGATTATAGGTTAAAAGGCAAGTGTTTTTTTTAGCTAAAATTGCTTGCAATTGGGCTTGAACTTGAGCGATTTGGGCCTTAAGTTGCAAAATTTGGGCCTCTAAATTAGCGATTAGGTCTTGGTCTTGTTTGGTATTTTCAATTTTCGTTGATAAGTTCAATTCAAAAAATGGCTCTTCTTGGTTTGAAGTCAAAGTTTTTGTTTTCGGTTGAATTGAAGGAATAACAGTTAAAAAATTATATTTTAAAGCAAACTCGGGAATAAACATTTCAATTTTATTATCTATGTTGGGTTCTAAAAACTTCACTTGGCAATCATTCTCTTTATTACATAGAACATAAGACAATTTAAAAGGAACCCCTAAAACAGCTGATAAATTAACCCTTAAATCGCCCTCTGTAGTTAAAATGCGATACCACCTCCCAGACCAGGGCTTTAAAGAAAGGGCGGTTGTAAACTCCTTTTTCTGTTGCGGGGAAAGAAAAATCAAGCTTGGCACCACCCTTAAATTGGTCAATCCCTGTGCTTTGAAGCAATAATTATCCCCCAAAGAACAATCATTTAAATAAACAGTCACTAACCAATCAGTAAAAATATCTTCTATTGTTTTACCCACCTGCCATTTTTCTAAGCTATAATTTAAAGAAGAAAACCCAGCAGAGGGCGCTTCCATGGTATTGACAATAATCTTTGAACCATATTTTTCAGCTAAATATTGGAAAAAAACAGCAATTGAACCATAGTCCTTTTTTTGGCTTTCCCAATCAGTTAAAGAGTCGGGCGGGCTTTGTAAAAACTGTAAGACCCTTTGTTTTAAGTTGCTTTTCTCATAATCTTTATCATAATCAAGCAAAGTTGGGGCAAACTCTGCCCTGGCTTCATTTAACCAAACATCTTCTACTATACCCTTAAGGCGTTCTTTTTGGTTAAAGCTTATTAGGTGGGTAAACTCGTGGGCTAAAAAACTTTTTAGATAAGAACTGGTTAAGTAATCAGCATTTAGATAAATTATCTCCCCTTCATTTGATTTTTGAGCTTGTTGTTTGGGGTATTCATCTTCTTGCCGAAAATAGCCAGCCGCTCCTGGTTTTAATTGGTGAAAAACAACAGTTATTTTTGGGTCTCGGTCAATCCCGTTTTTCCATTCTACTCCATACAAAGAAATGAGTTTTGGGTAAATCACTTGGTCAAACTCTTGGCCTAAATTTTTTAAAATAAGTTCTATTTGCTCTAACTCCTCTATTGTTAATGTTGTTTTAAAGGACTTTTCCAAATAAAAATAGGCATTTTTAGAAATATTTTCTAAAATTGTCTCAATTTGTTCTTTATTTTGGCTGTCATAAGTTGGTTCTACAAAAAAAATTTTACTTTGACCCAAAATGTCAGCTAAAACAAAAGCAGGTCTTATAAAAAAAAGACCACAAACTATTAAAAAAATATAAAAGCTTTTTTGTTTAAAAACCATCTATTTTTTCCTTAAAAATAATTAATTACTCCGCATGCTTATCATTTCTACCTCAAAAATTAAAATAGCATTTGGCGGGATAGGGCCTCCGGGCGTACCCTGCTCTCCGTAGCCCAATTCAGGGCTAATCGTTAAACGTCTTTTCTCCCCTACTTTCATCCCAACAATCCCTTTTTCCCAGCCCTGAATAACTGACCCTTGACCTAAAGGAAAAGTAAAGGGCTCGCCCCTGTCTAAGCTTGAATCAAACTTACCCCCGTCTTCTAAGGTTCCTGTATAATGAACTGTCACTAAATCGCCCGCTTTTGAGATTTGCTCACCCGTACCTTCTTGCAAAACCTCAATTTTAAGACCCTCAACACTACCGCTGATAACCTCACCTTCAACATCTTCGTTTTGATTGGCATCTTCTAACATATCTCCTTGTGAATTTTGGCTTACTTGGCTTTCAGGGTAAAACTTTTGAAAAACCAAAAAAGCGCCAAAACCGCAAATTAAAAAAACGACAAAAGTAAGCGCGTATTTTTTTGCTTGTTGTTCCATATGTTTATTGAGATGATTATTTATTTTTTTACTTTACACTTTCTATTTTACAGGAAAAAAAATAAAATGCAAAAAAAGAGGGCAGACCTCCTAAAAAACTGGACTGCCCAGCCTTCGGGAGGTCTGCCCTCTTTTTTAATCATTATTCGTTGATTTCACCTGTTTTCAAAGTAATCAAGTAAGTATTGAACTAAGGTTTCAGCTGGCAATCTATCGCCTTTGGTAAAGTATTCGGCATTTAGGTTTTCAATGTCAGCTGAAACAGCTATGCCAGCTTCATCTAAAAGTTCTTTATCATTAACCCTATCTCCAATGGCTATAACATTGTCTTTTTTAAAACCCAAAACAGAAATAATTTTCTTCAAACCCTCGCCTTTTGAAACATCTTTTCTTTGAATGTCAAAGGCCTCGCCATTCCACATAATTCTTAAGTCCTTTTCTTGGTCAATTCTTTCAACTATGTTATAGACCTCTTTTACTTCTTTTTGGCTATGAGCTGTTAAAATAAACTGCTTTGGTTCAAACCCGCTAATCTCTAAATGTTTTAAATTATTTCTAATTAAGGCCAATTTTTCAAAATACTTATCAGTATAAGGAAAAAGCTGGCTTACCTTGCCTTTAGTTAAAATAAGGTTGCCGTTTTCTGCCATTAGAATGCTTTTACCCCCTATTACCCTTGAGTAAATGGTTTGCAAATACATTAATGCCCTGCCCGATGAAATACAAACAATTAAATGCTTTTTTAAACGGTTTAATTTTTCAGCTAAGTCCAAAGAAAGCATCCCAGTTGAAAACTCTATTCTATAAGCAGAATTATCTTCTATTTCTTTTATATTAGTGCCTCTCTCAACGCAAACCCCGTCGCTGTCTAAAACAATCATTTTTAATTTTTTCAATTTTTCTTCCGGGATTTCTTGATTTAAAACATTCCCCTTAGCTTTATCAATAAGCCAAGAGCTGGAAGTGGCTTTACCTCCCCCAACATTAAAAACCATTTCTATATTATGCTGTTTACAAACTTCGGTTTCTGGAATATCAAACATTTCTCTCCTGTCGCCCCCATTAGCAAAAATATCGGGCTTAATAAGGGCTAAGGTTTTACAAACAGTTCTGTCTGTGTCAAGAGAGATAACAACCTCGCTAATGCCTTCTATTGCCTCTAAAACCGCCTTTCTATCCTTTTGAGCCATAAACGGGCAACTTCCTTTTAATTTTACCTGTGCGTCATTATTTAGAATAACAACCAGTTTATCGCCTAAAGCCCGAGCGGCCTTAAATAAACTAATATGCCCCTTGTGGACAGGGTTAAAATATCCCGAAACAGCCACTACTTTTTGTTTTTTCTCCTCCTTCGCGTTTATTTTTTCCATATAGCCCCTTATACCATAGAAATCTTTAAAAATCAACCCCCCACCACTTTCAAAAGAAAGTGGTGGGGGACGCTTTGCAAGGAAAAGCTAAAACTTAATAAATTATTGCGAACCAAAAAGTTCGCTCAATTTCGCTCTTGTTGTTGGGCCAACTATGCCAGTGCCGTTCGTGAAGTTCCAGGGGTCTAAAACCTCTGCCTTATACTTTTCTTGAAACCTTATCACCGCAGTTTTAGTTAAAGGGCCAAAATAACCCGAAATTATGCCTTCTGGATAAATCTCCGCATCCTTTGCCAACCATGTTTGCAGTAACTTAACCGCTTCTCCTGTAGAGCCAGTTTTTAGGTTTATTTCAGGCAAAACGCCAGAAATTCCGCTCATAGCTGAGCCACCCAACATTTGAATAAGCTGGGTTTGGAGTTGAGCAATTAGTTGGGTAATTTCAGCTATTTTAGCTGTAACTTCAGCTGTTGTCATTTGAGAGATTGACTTTTCAGCAGGAGTTGTTTCTGGAGCAGGAGTTTTTGTGGTTGAAGGTGGTGGAGTTGAACTACCCCCGCCTCCGCCACTACCGCCCGTTGTCACAACAGCGGCGCCTGTTTGGCATGAATTAGCGGTAATGTCAACACTGACACCCTGAGTCGTCGCTGAAGTAATCGTTAAAGTAGAAGCACTTGACCCGCAAACAGTGTCAACATCTAAATTACTTGTCATAATCAGCTTATCGCTTGAAGTTAAAGTGATCGTTGACCCGCTCTCCATACTTAAGTTCAGGGTAGAAGGTTTAACCTCAAGGTCAGCTACCATACTCCCGGAAGAAACTGTAATTGTGGCTGGCACGCCTGTAAAGTATAAGTCAGTATCAGCGTCAAAGGTAACTGTATTATAAGCGGCTTGCCCCCTAACTGGTAGGGCTAAAACAACAAGTAAAAGCAAAATTGGAAATATATATTGCTTTTTCATTAAACTTTATAAGTTAAATTCACTCTTGTTAATGTTTCCAGACATCAACCCTAAAAACAGCGGCTGGTAATTGTGCGTCTGTTAAATCAGATATGGACGGGTTGCATAATCTAACAACGGCCTTGCTGTCAGCGTTAATGAAAACACCCCAAGAAGTAGAAGTGACGCTACCCACTTCTTCTGGCACGCCCAAGACAACCGTATCGCCAGCAGCAGCACCTGCTATTGTGATAGGCGAGCTTGTAGCACAGTTGTTCCCTGATATGTTTCCAAAATCAATTGAACTCGTGGCTGATAAATGCCCAGAAATGGGGTTGCCTGAAGCTCCAATCACTATTTCACCTTCAGTGGCAAAGTTGCCAGTTAAAGCCGTGGTAGTGGCATGTCCGCCAACAGACAAGTCGCCTTTAGAGATAACAGTGCCTTGGGTTTCAATATTGCCTGTGGCCGCAGTAACTGTCGCATACCCGCCAACCATTAAATCACCAATGGAATAAACAGTGCCTTGGGTTTCAAAGTTACCTGTGGCCGCTGTGGTTGTAGCTTGGCCACCAACCATTAAGTTGCCAATGGAATAAACAGTGCCT
>Ga0210057_1003284_pt1 | contig 22410 bp, 21 predicted proteins | sample CryGeyCG2114_010_2_FD_183968 | JGI IMG/M metagenome (GOLD analysis project Ga0210057, IMG submission 183968) | Groundwater microbial communities from aquifer - Crystal Geyser CG10_big_fil_rev_8/21/14_0.10 (SPAdes) (version 2) | ecosystem: Environmental > Aquatic > Deep subsurface > Groundwater ...
ATTAAACGAACAGTACCCGACTGGCAACGCCGTCGCTATTACGTCTCCGGGCCAAAACCAATGGTTGAAGCCTTTGATAAACTGTTGGCTGGCATGAAAATCCCCAAAAAGAATGTTAAAAATGATTTCTTCCCTGGCTACACAGACACCCACCAAGCCTAGTTTATTGCACTATCACCATGCCCGTCTGCGCACTATTGAGATGATTGTGATAACCCCACTCACCAACTTCGCTGAAAGTAAAAACATAAGACTCTCCAGCCTTAATACCTTCTTTAGAGTCAAAACCAGACAGGCCTGTATGAACGGGGTGCGGATCGGAAGCAACCCACATTAAACCACTAGAATTATTAACAAACGTTACTGACTGTCCGGCAACCACATTGAGAGTTGCGGGCGAAAAATTGCGACCGTCATAACTCACAGTTAAATCGCTAACGACTTCAGATTCAGTTGCCTCAGACTCAGCAACCTCACTAGGTCTTTGCTCTAACTCATCAACACCTGCTGGCGCATCTTGTCTGGCTGTAATTCCCCAAACTATTAATACGATTACTATTAATCCAACAACGTACTTTACCATATTAGTATTTACTTTTTCTTTATTATACCAACTAATTTAGTAAGTATTCTAATCTTGATAACCTATCTGCTTCATTAGAGGGGCGATATTCGCTTCATAATACGGTCTTATTTCTCTTATTCTGTCTTTATGCTTCTCTTCACGCCATCTTCCAATACCTGAGCTGTCAATTGGCCTGATACCATTGAGTGCTTTAATCATCTCTTTGCTAGAATCTTGATTCTGATAAAACTTATTAATATATGAGAAGTCATACTTCTCGCGTACAAATTTGGCCACTTGCCTCATAGTGTTTTCGGGCTCTCGCACCAGTTGTTCATAATATACCAGCAAAACGTTTGGATGGTGCATGACGGCTATATCTCTCTCTAGCGCAAACCGGCACCTCTCAGGTGAAACATAATATTCCCTCTCTGGGTACATTGGGTGATGACTGACTAAAATATCTTTAGCGTCTCGCACGCATATAATTACTTGCCAGCTTGGCAAATAGTGTTTGAGAAAATAAATCTCGTTATTCTTATTCTTGACTGGTAAACCAAAATCTGCCAAAGGAGTTACTCTACCTTGCGGGTATTTAATTACAGATCTGGGCTTCAGCGAAGGAGTGACATAAACTGGATTTAATTCTTGCTCTTTGTAAACCTGCAATTTGACAAAACCAATCATCAACAAAGTCAACAAACTAGTTCCGGTGCGAGCACAGCCAGTTATAAGGATTGGCAATTTAGGAGCAGTAAACATTTAAATAATTATAACTCTTTTCTAGCTGGACATACACATCATCTTCTTTTCCTTTTAATCAAAACCACTTGCAAACATTCAACTTCCTAAGCGATCAACTTCTTAACAGAGTGAGGGCAATTAGTTGACATTATCATCTGAACTGTTAACATTATTTTCTGAAAGGAGAATGACGTGTCAATCTCACCGTGGAACATCATTCTGCCCCTTGATGAGGTGATCGCTCACAGCGGTCGCCATCGAGTTGGTTACCCCCTTGACATCGCCAATGGCATTAAGGTTCTTTTATCCCCTTTCAATTTAAGAACGGCTACGATGCACGGCAGACTAAGACTTGAACAAAACAAGATATTGCTGATGCTTCAATGGGGGTTTGCTACCTTCGGATATCCCAGATTTCACATTGAACCCCAATCAATGAGTGTAATAGAACGCGCCGATAAGGATTTCTTAATCCTGCAATGTAATACGCACAAAGACCTGCTGAGACACTGCACAGACACTTCTCAAAGAGGTCAGAACGAAGCAGAAGAATTTCTGAAAAAGATTAGCGATTATTGCCAAGAACGGTTCGCTAAAACAACCTTGGAAGACTCGCAAAAGTGAGTCTTTTTTTTGTTATACTTACAGATATGATACTGCATTTACTAAATTTTATGGTCGGTTTTATACTTATCTGGCTAGGTGCCGGTTTGGCCATCAAAGATATAGACACGTTGTCAAAAAAACTTAAATTCTCATCTTTCGCAGTCTCCTTTCTTTTTCTCGGTTTTTTTACCTCAATTAGCGAAATCTCTGTCGGCATTAACTCATTGGCGCTAGGCAATCCCGAAATTTACGTGGGAAATCTTATTGGAAGCTCCATTGTCATCTTTCTGCTCGTCATTCCCATTTTGGCTATTTTGGGTAACGGACTGAAAACCGTTCACACTTTGCAAAAAAATCATTTGACCGTTATTCTTTTCACCATCGCCGCGCCTGTTTTCTTAATTTTTGACCACACCATCAGCCTCGCCGACGCCACAATTTTTATTCTACTGTATGCATACCTTTTTCAATCTATGCATGTTGAACGAGGCTTGCGAACGTTTCTGCAATCATTTTTGAACTTCAGAGAAACAGCCATGCTACGCATTATCGGTAATCTGGCCATCGGCATTGCGTTAGTACTGTTTGCCAGCCACCTAATTGTTACCGAGACTATCTATTTTGCTGAATATTTAAATATAGCCCCTTTCATTATTAGTTTATTAGTTATTGCTGTAGGTACGAATATTCCCGAACTTTCTATTGCGGTTCGCTCACTTTATTTGGGTAAAAGAGAAATAGCTCTAGGCAACTACCTAGGCTCAGCCTCTTTCAACACTCTATTGATGGGCGCTTTAACGTTACTCAATGGAGGTAGCGTTATTCTAAATGGCAACTTTACTTTACCGTTACTGTTTTTGGTCGCTGGGCTGTGGCTCTTTTATTATTACGGAAAATCTGGACACAGAATTACTAGAACTGAGGGTACGGTCTTATTAGTTATTTACATTGCCTTTGTGCTTTCAGAAGCTGTCAAGGCAGGATTATTCTCTTAATTGGTAGCCCTGCCTGCCTGCCGGCAGGCAGGGAGAATTTCACAAGCAAAAAACAATTGTTTTTTGCTTTTGGGGGCCGTCGGCCCCCAACGCCCAACCAAATATTGATATAGGTAGGTTGGGCTGCCCCCAGAAGCGGGGGAACAGCTGTTCCCCCGACCCCCCTCTGTTCAATTCCCCAATTTTGATTACAAGAAAAAAACTGATACCAATGCATCAGTTTTTTTCTTGGTAGCCCTACGGAGAATTGAACTCCGGTTCCCAGCTTGAGAAGCTGATGTCCTAACCACTAGACGATAGGGCCCTGGTGCCAGGGGGCGGACTTGAACCGCCGACCTTGAGCTTATGAGTCTCACGCTCTAACCAGCTGAGCTACCCTGGCCTACAACCCCATTGTACAAAAAATCCGGAACAACCGGTTTTTTTAAACTGTTAATATAATCGTCAAAAATCGTGTCACTTGCTTACCGATTTTTGACTCATTATTCATTAAACAGTTCAGGAAGGATTTTCTGAGATCTTGGTCACAAGATATCAGAACGACGCTCCTGAATGTTTGCTTACTTTTCTTGGTAGCGGGAGGAGGATTCGAACCGTCCAACTTATGGTTATGAGCCACACATGTTGCCATTACACTATCCCGCCATGACAGTAAGATGATACCTCTTTAAAAGATAAAAGTCAAACCTAAACTTTACAGTTTTGTTGCTTTCAGCCTTGAATAAAATCGGCTAAAATGTTAATATTAAACCTGATGCCTAAAAGAAAAAGCGAACAAACAAAACAGCCACGCCGTAAACGAGGTACTCCTTGGTTCTTAATCTTCTTTTTAATTTTATTGATGCTTTCTTTTTTCGTACCTACTGAAGTTGAGAAGAAAGAAGAAGTTCCTTTATCTACAATTATTACGGAAGTTAACGCGGAAAAGGTAGCCAACTTAATTATTCAAAACGACACCATAGTCAGAGCAGAGTTGAAAGAGGAGTTCGGAGGTAAAATTTTGGAAGCAGAGAAAGAGCCATCCGCTTCTATTTATGACTACGGTCTAACTTCTGAAAAAACAAACATTAAAGTTGAGAATAACGCGGGCGGTGCTTTAGCCTTATCTGTATTATTAAATTTTCTGCCGGTCATAATTTTAGTAGGATTTATTTGGTACATTGCCCGTCAATCTACCGCCCAGAACTCTCGGGCCATGAACTTCGGTCGCTCGCAAGCGAAAATTGGCAACACTTCAAAAGTGCGCTTCGCCGATGTCGCCGGCTTAAAAGAGGCCAAACACGAGCTGACTGAAATCGTGGAGTTTCTAAAAAATCCAAAAAAATTCCAATTATTAGGAGCAGAAATTCCGAAAGGAGTTATTTTAACGGGCCCACCAGGCACAGGTAAAACTTTATTAGCCAAAGCGGTGGCGGGCGAAGCCAACGTGCCTTTCTTCTCTATATCTGCTTCAGAATTCGTCGAAATGTTTGTCGGTGTGGGTGCCTCTCGCGTACGCGATCTGTTCAACCAAGCTAAAAAACACAGCCCCGCCATAATCTTCATAGATGAGCTAGACGCCATCGGCCGTCAACGCGGGTCCGGCTTAGGTGGCTCCCATGATGAGCGTGAACAGACCTTAAATCAAATTTTAGTAGAGATGGATGGCTTCGGCACAGACGTCAATGTTATTGTCATGGCCGCTACCAACAGACCAGACATTTTAGATCCGGCTCTTCTGCGCCCCGGTCGTTTTGACCGAAAAGTTGTAGTAGATGCTCCAACCAAAAGTGAAAGAGAAGAGATCTTACAAATTCACACTACTAACAAACCCTTAGATGACAGCGTTGATTTAGGGGCCATAGCGGGTCAAACAGCCGGCTTTTCGGGCGCCGACTTAAAAAATGTGGCTAATGAAGCGGCTATTTTTGCCGCCCGACAAGACAGAAAAGCTCTTTCTCAGAACGATTTTCATGAAGCAGTAGAAAAGCTAATCATTGGTCCCGAGCGTACCGCCCGCATTCTTTCACAAGATGAAAAAGAGACCACCGCCATTCATGAAGCGGGTCACGCCATAGTCGGTCATGTCTTACCCTTGCCCGACCCCATTCATAAAATTTCTATCATTAGCCGTGGTCAGGCATTAGGAGTAACTTGGAGTTTACCAAAAGAAGATAGACACCTAACTTCAAAATCAAAGTTTATTGAAGAGATTGCTGTTTTGTTAGGTGGGCGCTTAGCTGAAGAGCTCTTCACTAAAGACGTGACTACAGGCGCTAGCAATGACTTGCAAAGAGCAACTACCATGGCGCGCGCTATGGTCACTCAATTAGGCATGAGCAACAAACTAGGTTTACGCACCTTTGGTTCACCTGACGAAATGATTTTCTTAGGCCGAGAAATACATGAATCCAAAAATTATTCTGAAAATGTCGCCGCCGAAATTGATGCGGAAGTAACTAAATTCTTAGCCGAAGCTGAAAAGAAAGCTCGGGTTGTTTTGCAAAAACACAGTAAACAGTTAAAGCAATTAAGTGATAAACTATTAAAAGAGGAGACGGTTTCAGGCACCTATCTTGATACTTTAATCCCGCTTAAGTAATAAACGTTGGAGGGTAAATGCGACGCAAGATCGCTCAGTTGTTGAACAGTGCTAATTCATTTAGACAAGCGGCCAGCATCTTGGTTGTCACCTCTTTGGCTAGTAATATTTTAGGGTTAGTCCGCAACACTGTTATCGCCAAAAATATTTCACTGGCTCATCAAGACAACTTTTGGAGCGCCTTTTTATTACCCGACATAGTTTTTAATGTTCTTATATTTGGCGCTATCTCATCTGCATTCATACCTTTATTTCGCGGTCTGCTAGTTAAAAAGAAAAGCAAAGAGGCTTGGCGATTGGCAGGAAATTTTCTAGCCAAAGTCAGCGTGTTGGTGGTAATACTTTCTGCTGTTCTGTTTATTTTTATACCCCAATTAACAGAACTTATCTTTCCTAACCTTGAAAATTCGGACTTGGCAGAGGTAATTCTCCTTTCCAGAATTCTATTAATTCAAACAATCCTAATTGGCTGGTCATACGTGGTGGGGGGAATCCTTAATTCTAAAAAAAGATTTTTGGCTTTTAGCATGTCGCCTCTTTTGTACAATATCTCCATGATTGTCGGCGCTTTTCTGGCACCTAATTATCAGGGTCGCGAGGTTCAGGTGTTGATTTGGTCGGTGGTAGTGGGTGCCGGTCTTCATCTTCTAATTCAGATACCTTCACTCTTTGCGGTCGGATTCAAATTAAAATATATTAATTTCTCTAAAAACGAGTTCACTAAAGAGATTATCAGCTTAATGGCTCCTCGCAGTATCTCTTTAGGCATCGTTTCAATCAACGCCGTCATCTTCGCTGCGATTGCTAGAAATATTTTAGACCCAGGAGCTTTTAGTATTTACCGCTTGGTTGAATCCTTCCAAACTGCTCCTATCGCTATTTTTGCCAACGCTATTGCAGTGGCTATATTTCCGATACTCACGGGTCACGCCGCTCGGGAAGATTGGCCTAAATTCACCGAATCCTTAGAGAGAGCCTTGCGCTTTGTGCTATTTACCCTCATTCCTTCAACGGTAGTATTTATTATACTGCGCGCCCAAATTATTAGATTATACATTGGCTTAGGCTCCCTAATCACTTGGGAAGAAACCATATCTGCCATTGAAGTTTTCGGCTGGTTCGCTATTGGTATTGTGCCAACAGGTTTGGTAGCCATTTTGGCCCGCAGTTTTTACGCCATGAAGAATACTCTCATTCCAATGTTGGTAACTTTATTCCACTTGCTTTTCGCCGTCAGTGCAGCCTACGCCTTAGCCGTCTCTACCACTTTCGGCGCCAGCGCTCTTGCTATTGGCTCGTCAGCCGCCGTATTGGTGCAGTTCACTGTGCTGTACATGGCGTACGTTCATTACATTAAGAAGCCTCTTAATGAACTTAAAATTGTCAAAACAGGTCTTTTGACCGCTCTAGCCAGCGCGGGTATGGCTGGGACAATGTGGTGGACCTTGAGATTAATGCACTATTTGTATGAGACAAGCGCCACGGGCATCTCTACCCGAGTGGTAGAAGGATTACTCTTACAGTTCACTATCGCTTTAGCTGTGGGTACACTGACTTTTTATTTGCTATCTAAACTGTGGCTCAAAGAAGAGCTGTCTTGGGTCAAAAAAATCAAAAAATAAATGGGTAAAAAGAAAACAGCGGAAGGAGATATTTTTGATGAAATGGACTTAGCGAACACCCCGCACTATAAAGCGGGTTGCGCTTTCGTCGTTATCTTTTTTTTACTGCTATACATTATGGGAGTAATGATTTTTTGGATGCTTGGCAGTAACACCATGCGTGCCAGCCGGCGAACAACAGAGCTTCATCAAGCTAGAACACCAGAAGAGATTAGAGATGAGATGAGAAAATTATTTGGTGATTTTATTATTAACACCGATTCTGCCCAAGAGAAGATTGATCAAAAAATAGAAGAGGTCAAAGAGGAGGCCACTAATCAGGCGGAGGAAGCGATACAAGAGAAAATCAATCAGGCAGTTGAAGAAACTACCGATTCTGTTAGTAATGGTCTAGAGCAACAGGTAAACGAAGAACTCTCTTCGGACCAAGCTGAAGACAACTAAAATTTTATGAGCAAATTCAATTTCTGCATTATTGCCCACATTGATCATGGCAAATCTACTCTAGCCGATAGGTTGATTGATCGTGCCGGAAAAATTAAGCACGGCCAGATGAAAGAGCAGATGCTTGATTCAATGGATTTAGAGCGCGAGCGGGGCATAACCATTAAGCTCGCGCCCATAAATTTGCAATACAAAAATCATGACCTGAACTTAATTGATACACCCGGTCACGTTGATTTTCAATATGAAGTAGGTCGTTCGCTGGCCGCCTGTGAAGGAGCTATTTTATTGGTTGACGCCACTTCGGGCGTGCAGGCGCAAACCCTTTCTGTTTTAGACGCGGCTAAAAAACAGGGCTTGACCATCATCGGCGCGGTCAACAAGATTGACTCTGACCGCGCCGATGTCCCTTCCGCTGTAGCTGAGATTGCCAAAATCTTAGAGCAAGATGAAAGCGATATTTTAAAACTCTCCGCTAAAACTGGTGAAGGTGTAGATAATCTATTAGACACCATAATTGAAAGAATTCCGCCCGCTACTGAGAATTCAAACGAAGAAGCAAGGGTTTTGGTTTTTGATTCTGTTTATGACTCATACCGCGGAGTGGTTGCTTTTGTGCGAGTAGTTAGCGGTACCATTAACAATAAAAATAGTCTATACGCCTTGGCCTCTCACACCAAAACAGACATTTCTGAAGTAGGAAAATTTCTACCCCAAAGAGAGGCGGTGAGTGAACTTTCAGCCGGAGACATTGGCTACTTGGTAACTCAATTAAAAGACATCAGAAAAGTACGGGTCGGCGATACTTTAGCCACTAACTTGGAAGCTCAAGCATTGCCCGGGTATAATCCGGCTATTCCGATGGTCTTCGCCTCCTTCTTCCCTGCCGACAGAACTGAAACGGCAAACTTAAGGGAATCTTTAGAGAAATTATCTATGAATGACGCCGCTTTAACTTTTCAAGGAGTGGCGCATCCGGCTTTAGGTTCCGGCTTTCGTTGTGGTTTTTTAGGTGTCTTGCACTTAGATATCGTCAGAGAGCGCTTGATTCGTGAATTTTCTATTGAGCCCATTGTCACTCCGCCAACCGTAGAGTACAAAATTGATCTCAACTCAGGAGAAACATTAAGAATCAGCAATGCTATTGATTTTCCCGACCAATCCTCTATTAAAGCGACATTTGAGCCGATGTCTGAGGTAGAGATTATTGCTCCTAGTCAATATATGGGCGCTGTTTTTGAGCTAGTTGATAAGCACCGAGGCGAATTCATTAAAACAGAATATTTGAATAGCGAGCGTTCTATCAACTTTTTCCAAATTCCCCTAGCCGAGTTAATTTTAACCTTTCACGATGAGTTGAAGAGCGTTACTTCGGGCTTTGGCTCCATGAGCTACAAAATTACCGAGTTTGCCGAAGAGCCGCTCGTCAGACTAGATATTATGCTGGCTGGTGATATTGTGACACCCCTTTCTCAAATTGTGCCAGACAAAAAAGCAGAGAGTCTGGGACGTCAGCTAACGAGTAAATTAAAAGAGAAGTTGCCTATGCAAAACTTTGCTCTACCTATTCAGGCCGCCATTTCGGGTAAGGTAGTGGCTCGGGAAACTTTGTCCGCTATGCGCAAAGATGTCACCGCCAAACTGTACGGTGGAGATGTCACTCGCAAACGAAAGTTGTTAGAGAAGCAGAAAAAAGGCAAAAAGAGGATGGCGGAATCAGGTAGTGTTCATGTGCCTCCGAGTGTCTATATGGATATTCTCAAACGTGATTAGCTTCTTGCGCCCAAGCAAAAGTCAAGGTAAAAATTGAGCCCTCGTCTAAACGGCTCTGCACATCAACCCGCCCACCCATTTTGCGCACAATAGTATTGACTAAATAAAGACCTAAGCCCGTACCGTGTTCGTTCTTCTTCTGGGCTCGTTCTGTTCGGTAAAATCGCTCAAAGATACGTTCCAAATTAGCCGGCTCAATGCCGATACCACTGTCTTTAACGCTAATTTTGACCTCACTTCGCTCTCTTTTTACGTCAATTTCCACTTGAGAACTGTCATTACTGTACTGAATGGCGTTATCAATTAAATTGGCAATAGCGTGTTTAAGAAAAATTTTATCTGCCATTATCTCTATCACTAAATTGGAATCGTTAAACTTAATATCAATTTTGCGCTGATCGGCCACCGCTTTGTATTCAAGTAGTAGATCGTTAATTAATTTAATGACATCTACCCGCTCCAAACGCAAATACCCACCCTGTTTAGAAGCCAACTTGAAGATGTGGCTAAGGTCTTCGACGGTATGATACATTACCTGCGTAGAAGCAATGGCGTTCTCTAACCGCTCCCGCTCTTTTTCGGTCAAAGCCGGATTATCTAATACAGATTCAGACGACCAGCGAATTAAAGCTAGGGGCGTTTTTAACTGATGAGCGACAAGGGACAATATTTCTGTTTTCTCTTTCTCACCCCGTTTTAGTTCAATAATTTTCTCTTTGGCCACCCGACGTTTAGCCTTCTCTTTTTTAATCAGGCCATAATAAATAAACGCCACCACTAATGCATAAAGGATTCCCAATACACTCAAAACAACCCGTACGGTCGGATTGGGAAAAACCAAAAAGAACAGTAGTAGCAAAATAGCTACGCCAAGAACAATATTGTTGACTACTCGCATCTTCACACCTTTATTGTACACGTATTTCACTCTTGGTCATTGATGACAGGTTAGCAAAAGCGAGCGGGAATTGTAGCCGTCAAAAACCATCTCACATTCTCTTTCCGAATACTAATCGTCAAAAACCATCTCACTTGGTTAGTGGTTTTTGACTCCTTATTATTACCAAACAAACAAAAAAGACCTCTGCAAAGCGAACGGATGTGAGCGTCGCAAGAGTGTCTTTTTTGTTTGTTTATTATTTTTTTTGGTGGATCGCCCGGGACTTGAACCCGGAACCACTGGCTTAAAAGGCCATTGCTCTACCAATTGAGCTAGCGATCCGAACATAGAATATATTATCGTGAAAAGGGCAACAGGTCAAGCTTATTCATCGTGACTGCGCATTGAAGAGTAGAGCAAAAATATGACGGGCACTAACAATAATATCTGATGATAGCCACCCAACACGGAAGCTAGTTGAGATTTGTCTCCTAAATTGGCAATTTGCTCTTCGCTCATAAACTTAACCACCGAAGATGTAACGAACAGAAGAGTGAAGACTGCGTGTAAAATAATCTCTATCTCTCCCATCTTTTTCTTTTTGGAAAAGCCCATAAAAGTTGACAGCAGTAACCACAAAATTAAAAACAAAGCAGCGTTCACCGTAAACTCATTCACCCCTAAACTCAAAGAGAAACCAAAAACCTCTCGCTGACCCGTCAATAGGCCAAACAGGGCACCACCCCAGGTGATAGCCACTAAGTACGAAGCGTAAGCGGCCAACAACGCACCTGTAACTTTGCTACGCAAAATTAGAATGGCATAAACCAGCCAAACGGAAGCTATGGCAACAATCATAATATCCCAACTAGGTATATTCATCCCTCTTAAGGCTATTATGAAGACATTTTGCTCTAAATTAAAGAAGATAATCTAATAGAGCTCTTTTATTTGCTCCCACAGCTGTCTTTCTTTTCTACTCATTCGGCGAGCCGATGGAATGACGATACGCACGACGATCTGCAAATCTCCTCGCCCCCGACGATGCTCTTTGCCCTTACCTCTGAAGGTGAAGGATTGGCCATTTTGCGTACCCGGTGGCAGTCTTAATTCAATTTTATCTTTACCAATGCTTAGGCCAATCGTATCTCCCAGTACAGCTTGCACGGGAGATATTTGCACCTCCGCTTGCACATTGGCAAAAGCGGCTCCAAACATATCTTCAAAGATATCTCCCAAACCGCCACCACCGAAATTGAAATCAAAACCTCCCCCGTTGCCAAAAGGGCTTTGCCCACCAAAAGGATTACCGCCCATTCCTGGCCCGCCAGCAGAGCCAAATTGGTCAAACTGAGCCCGCTTCTGCGGATCAGATAATATTTGGTAAGCTTGATTGATTTCTTGAAACTTCTTCGCTTCACCACCTTTATCTGGGTGATGCTGGTGTGACAGTTTACGAAAAGCTTTCTTAATATCGTCTATGCTGGCGTCTTTGGGTACGCCTAAAACCTCATAGGGGTCGTTCACTCAATTATTTATCCTCTTTTTTATCTTTCTGATCGCTATCTTTCTGGTCATCTTCTTTCTTATCTGCATCTTTTTCGTCTGAATCTTCGTCTTTGTCTTTATTCTCTGCATTTTCAGCTGACGCATCTTCGTACAAATGTTGGCCCGCTTCTGACAAAACCTTAGAAAGCTCCTCCGCCTTGGCTTTAATATCTTCCACTTCATCTGTGTTCAAAACATTCTGCAGAGCTGAAATGGCGTCTTCCACTTTGCGAGCATCGTCTGGCTTAATTTTATCTTTATTCTCTTTCAATGTCTTTTGCGCGGTGTGGATTAAACTCTCGCCCATGTTTTTACTATCAACCAAATCTCGCTTCTTCTTGTCTTCGTCTGAGTGTTTCTCGGCGTCTGTCTTCATCTTTTCAATCTCTTCCTCAGATAATCCGCTTTGACCTTGAATGGTAATTTTCTGTTCTTTGTTTGTAGCTTTGTCGGTGGCAGAAACGTGCAAAATTCCGTCTGTGTCTATGTCAAAGGTAACTTCCACTTGAGGAACGCCACGCGGAGCGGGTGGAATGCCGTCTAACACAAATCGGCCCAGACTACGGTTATCGGATGACATTTCACGCTCACCCTGTAGAACATGTATCTCTACTTGCGGTTGATTGTCTGTGGCGGTAGAGAAAACCTGCGAATGCTTAGTCGGAATAGTGGTGTTAGACTCAATTAATTTAGTCATTACTCCACCTAAAGTTTCAATTCCCAACGAAAGAGGAGTGACGTCAAGCAGTAAGACATCTTTGACATCTCCCGCCAGAACACCCCCCTGCACGGCCGCACCGAGCGCTACCGCCTCGTCTGGGTTGACACTCTTGTTCGGCTCCTTGCCGAAGAACTCTTTGACCTTAGCTTGCACTAAAGGCATTCTGGTTTGCCCACCAACTAAAATAACTTCGTCAATATCTTTGGCTTCTAATTTGGCCCCCTTGAGTGCGTCTTTGCAGGGAGTGATAGTGCGCTCAACTAACTCGTCTGTCAATTTTTCAAATTCAGCGCGGGTAATTTTCATAACCAAATGCTTTGGCCCATCTGAGTCAGCAGTGATAAATGGTAAATTGATTTCGCTTTCTGAACTTGATGATAATTCAATTTTGGCTTTCTCCGCCGCTTCTTTCACTCTTTGAATAGCGTCGGCTTGCTTGGTTAAATCTACCCCCTCGTCAGCCTTGAATCTGGCTAGAATATGATCCATTAACTGCTGGTCAAAGTCATCACCACCCAAATGGGTGTCGCCGTTGGTAGAGAGAACCTCAAAGCTAGACCCTTCATCGCCTGAGCCGATGTCTAAAATGGTGACATCAAATGTGCCTCCTCCTAAATCGTAAACAGCTACCTTTTCGTTCTTTTTACGCTCCAAGCCGTAAGCTAAAGCGGCGGCGGTTGGCTCATTAATAATTCGTTTTACCTCTAAACCGGCAATTTTGCCTGCGTCTTTAGTGCTTTGTCTTTGAGAGTCGTTGAAGTATGCCGGCACAGTAATAACCGCTTCTGTCACTTTCTCGCCCAAATATGCTTCCGCATCCGTTTTTAATTTGCCTAAAATAAAGGCCGAGATCTCTTCGGCGGAATGCCATTTCTCCCCCATTTTAACTTCAATACCGCCCGTCTTAGATTCACGTGTTTCGTAAGGAACACGTTTAAAATCTTCTTGTGACTCTGCGTCTTTGAATTTGCGACCGATAAATCTTTTAACAGAAAAAACAGTATTAACCGAGTTGGTGACTGCTTGGCGCTTAGCCAGCTGGCCAACTACTCGCTCACCACTTTTGTTGACCGCTACTATTGAAGGCATAGTGTTACTGCCCTCAGCAGTAGGGATTACTTTAGCTGAACCACCTTCCATAACGGAAACGACGGAGTTGGTTGTGCCTAAATCTATTCCAATTATTTTGCTCATAGTTTTTTATTTATTGCCGGCTGAAACCACCACTGTAGCGGGACGAACCACTTCGCCGTGCATGGTGTAAGCCTGACTAATTACTTGTATAATTTTATTCTCTGTGATTTTAGGGTCACTCTTGCGCTCAACCGCGTTGTGCTTGGCTGAATCAAACTCATCACCTGCTTTGACCTCCACCTTCACCACCCCGTGATTAGCCATGACCTCAAGTAGTTGCTTATGAATATAGGTGATGCCAACCAGCCAGTTACTCTCTTTATCAGCCTCTGGCACGTGCTCAATGGCTCGCTCAAAGTTATCAACAACGGGCAGAAGGTCTAAAATTACCTCTTTAGAAGCGTATTTGGCAAAATCACCCTTGTCGCGCTCTACCCTTTTTTTATAGTTAGCCAGTTCAGCCTGAGCTCTTTTGAGCTGATCTTGCATATCAGCCACCTTATTATTCTTTTTCAATGAAGGTTTACCTTTTTTCATAATAATATTTAGTGTACATAAACTAATGTAAAGTTAACTTTACATTTTGTCAAGTCCTCCCCATTTTGGACGATTTCTCAGATTAGGCAGAAATCAGCGTAGTAATAAGTGAGGGAAAAGTCGAGTTCTCTCAAAAAAATAAATTTATTAATGAAAAACCAAAAAAACTACGACCTAGAAACCCTGATACTATTTACAAATCTTTTACTAGATTTGATCAGATATCTTTCAAGTAACTAGATCTAAATTGCCGTTAATGACAATTGGTGAAAAACCCAATATTTCGTCTTCCAGCATGCCCAATGGTATAGGATTATATAAATAAATGACTTTGTTTAGTTCAAACGCTTTATACATCTCTAGAAAAGTGGCTCCCCCAATATAATTTGGCTGATCGTCTTTGGCAAAGTTCAACACCAGTACGGCATCGCAATGATTAATTTTTTTCTCTTGCTCGGTAAACATTTGCGCCTTGAATCGCGCGTGTTCAGTCGCGCTTTGCGCTTTCAGACGGGCTTCGTGGCCGGGGTCGTCAAAACTGTTGGGCAGAGTTATGGTAAATCCTTTTTGTTCCAATTGCTCTTTAATAGGATTGACGCGATCGTAAAACCGTTTGGAACAGCAGATAAAAATTTTATTTATTTTGGTTGGTGGTTTGATTTTGGCGTAACTATTAAAATGGATTTGGTTGTCGGTAAAAACTTCCGTGACCATATATTCTCCTTTAGTACAGACTTCCCCGTTGAGCAGAAAATGCGTCGCGGAAAGAATAATTATGGAAGCCAAGGGCTTTGATAATTCGGCGTTACCCTTCGTTTCTAGCAGAGGCAGTTCTCCTTGCAGCCAATAATTTCGCGCCTCTTTTTTTAAAAATTTATAAGTTTGGCCGGCTTGCAAATTTTGGGGCAGACACTCCTCTTCGGCACGACGCCCCGCTTGAAATTCACTATAATTTCGCAAGGCTAAATCTGGGTTAAATTCTACCTGTATTCCCATGACTTCATTTATTTATGTGCTTCAAATATCTCTTGATGTGGTTCGCTCATATCTTGCAACCAACTATTAACGGTGCCGAGCAAAGCAGTCTTCGCTCTTTCACATTTAATTTTTTGAATAATGCCAAACACCTTCTCTCTAGTCATAGATAAATCGCCGAACGACAATTTTTGAACAGACTGCTTGTAATGCGTCAGCTCAATATAATCGGCTAATTTGGCAATTAAGGATTCATCAGATTCCGCCGATAGAATCTCGGCTGACAAATTGTCAAAATATTGGGGATCATCAAAAAAACGTGACAGGTACTGTTGATTTAAACGCTCAAACTGCTTGGCCGCTGTACGCGCCTCATTATTAGCCCTAGCGTAGGGCATAGCGATGTCGCCACCAAAAAGTTCACCCAAATCGTGAATAAGAGCGTATTCTAAAACCTTTTGCACCTCAACTTTACTACCTCCCTTTTGGGCAATGCGAGCCAAAGACCAGGCGATAAAAGTTACCAGATAATGGTGCTGTGCTAAATCACTTTGATCGCTTTTGGAAATTTCTGCCAGAGCATAACCGTACTGGGGCATCACTCGACTGATCTCCACCAAACGAATCATTTTAGTAAAATTATTCATGTTCAAATTATACCACAATTGGCTCTGTGACTGACGAGTACGTAATTCTGCCTTAATGAATAATCAAGCACGATAAGTGAATGACACTCACTCATTGTTTGAGTTTGGTGGTGGTCGGCGTAGTTTTGTGGCGACCCGTCAGTTTGCCGACAGCTGAGTATGGACATGTTTCGGAAGTGGCCACTTTAGTGGCGCCCCTAGATATGCGAGAGTTCTACACCTTCGCCACCTTTGAACTGCCTGATAAAACGCGAATACGGGTAAAAACGAGTAAGTATGTGACTTGGCCCGTTGGGCAAACCGTTTTATTAGAAGGATTACTAGAAGAGCCACCTAATAGTCCCGATTTTGATTACCAAAAATATCTTTCTATATTGGGCATTTCGGCCATTAGCGATTACCCTGAAATTGAGCCCGTTGGCATCAATCAATCTTGGCGTTTTCGCTTTTTAAACCACCTGTTCAATATTAGACAGCAATTTGAACGACAAATTAACAGATTGCTACCCGAGCCTGAAGCCTCGTTTTTAGCGGGACTGTTAATTGGTTCCCGCCGAGCCATACCCCAAAAAACCTTAGACGAATTGGCTCGCACGGGCACTACCCATATTATTGCCGTCTCCGGCTCCAACGTGGTCATAGTAGCTTCTGTGATTTTGGTGCTGTTTCGTTATTTGACGAACAATATTCGACTCTCTTTTTGGCTGGCTCAAACCACCATTGTCTCCTTCGTTATTTTAACCGGATTATCCGCCGCCGCGGTACGCGGCGGCGTCGTTTCTAGTCTAACTTTATGGGCCAAAAGTAGCGGCCGGCCAACTAACATTTGGGGAGTACTCATAGTGCCGGCCGCTATAATGTTGTTAATAAATCCTTTTTACAAACTAGATATCGGCTGGCAACTTTCCTTCGCCGCTTTCACGGGCATTCTACTTTTGCCCGACTGGTTGGCGCAAATGACACAAAGCTGGAAATTACCAGAAATAATTAAAAAACCACTGCTGGAGACCTTGGCCGCTTCTATTTTGGTCACACCTGTGGCTATTTACCACTTCGGCACCTTCTCTCTGTCAACATTTTTGGCGAATCCTTTAGTCTTATGGCTTATTCCCCTAGCTATGGGCGTCGGCTTTGTCTCAACCATCACTTTCAGTTTGCTCCCTTTTTTGTGGCTACCCCTGCGCGTACTCGCTACCCTGCCCTTAAAAACAATTTTGCTTCTGGTGCATTTAGTAGCCCAAATTCCATGGACATTTTGGCGCATATAAAAAAGAGAGCTGTTTTTGTCAGTCTGGGCATTACCATATTGCTCTTATATATTTTTTGGCCCCAACCGGCCAGCAAAATCACCATGCTAGATGTGGGACAGGGGCTTAGTGTTCTAATTGAAGATAACAATGGCTACCAGATTTTATATGACGCGGGGCCCGGAAGTAAAATTTTGCCCGAACTAGCCAAAGCCTTGCCTGTACACGATAACCACATAAATGTCATCGCCCTTTCGCACACTCACGCTGACCACTTGCAAGGCTTCATTGAAGTGCTAGAGCGATACCGAATTGATGAAGTGTGGCTCGTAGAGCAAAATAGTCAGAGCGATGTTTACCAAAAGTTTATTGAACTTATCAACAGCTTATCCCCAAACAAAACCCGAATAAAGACTGGCTGGCAGAGAATACTCCCGTCAGGGCTACATATCAAAGCACTGCATCCGAACGAATCTTATCCCCAAACAATTCCCGAACACGCTCATGACGCTGGTTTAGTGTTGCAAATTTCCGACCAAAATAATGAAGGATTAATGCTACTGACGGGCGATTTGGAAGCTAAAAACGAAACTCAACTGATAAATAACTGCCAAAGACTTAGCTCTCTTCGCTGTCAGAATAACTTCGCCATTCTGCAAGTCTCACACCACGGCTCCAAGAACACCACCACAGATGAATTTCTTCAATCCTTCACTTTCAAACAAGCCTGGATTTCAGCCGGAGTTGACAACAAATTCAATCACCCTCACCCCGACACGGTGGTGCGACTAAATGAGGCGAATATTTATATAAAGAGGACAGACCTTGACGGAGGCCTTATTTACTCGTATAAATAAAAACGAACCAATTACATAATTTATGTCTGGACACTCTAAGTGGCATTCAATTAAACATAAGAAAGGAGCCAACGACGCTAAGCGTGGGCAGACTTTTACTAAGTTGGCTAATAATATCGCCGCCGCCGCCCGCTCGGGCGGTGCTGACCCCGACGCCAACATTCGGCTTCGTATGGCTATTGACACCGCCAAAAAATCCAACCTACCTAAAGAGAATATTGAACGAGCAATTAAGCGGGGTACGGGGGAATTAGCCGGCTCTATTATTGAAGAATTTATTATGGAAGGATTCGGCCCCGGCGGTACAGGTTTGATTATTGAAGTTATTACAGACAACAAAAACAGATCTTTAGCTGAAATTAGAAATATTATGAGTAAAAAAGGTGGCACCGTTGCAGATAAAGGGGCGGTTGCTCATCTGTTTGAACAGAAAGGCATTATTCGTGGTCCATTCACCGAAATGACTGAACAAATGGAAGAGATTATTATTAATAGCGGAGCGGAAGACTACTCTTTGGCAGAGAATATTCTCACAGTTGAAACCGCGCGCGCAGATTTAAAATCGGTCAAAGATATTTTAGATTCGCACAATTTTGAAATTGAGGAAGCCGGCTTAGAATACGTAGCTAAAGCAGAAATAGAGATAGATGAGCCGACTGAAGAGAAACTGCTTGCACTTTTAGAGGCCTTAGACGACAATGATGATGTCGCCAATGTCTCTACCAACGCCAAAAATATCTAGAGTTCTCGGAATTGACCCCGGCACCGCCCGTGTCGGCTGGGGAGTTATTGATTTTGACAATGAGACAGGAGAGAAAAGCGCCATCGCCTACGGCTGTATTGAAACACACAAAGATACAGCCACAGCTAACCGACTATTAGAAATAAAAAAAGAGTTGCAAGCGGTTATTGAAGAATTTAAACCATCCACGGCATCTGTAGAGAAACTCTTCTTCACGAACAATCAAACTACCGCTATGAAGGTCTCTGAAGCCCGCGGGGTTATTTTGTTGACTCTGGCAGAAAACAATATTGAATACACCGAATTCACCCCGAAACAAGTCAAGATGAATCTGGTTGGATACGGCCACGCCGATAAAAAACAGATTCAATTTATGGTGCAGCAAATTTTAGAATTGGATGCCGTACCAAAGCCCGATGACGCCGCCGATGGCTTAGCCCTCGCTCTCTGCGCCGAATAAACTCTATTGTGCCGGCTGTTCAGCTGGTTGCTCCCCTTCTGGTACAGGTTGTGGCTCGGCAGTGCCGACTAAATATCTTTCAGGAATAGGTCGGTAAAAAGACTCAAATGTATCGGTATATTCTGTGTCGTCTGATTTTTTCACCGTGTAGGTAAAGGATGTTTTTGCCCCCGGCACCGATTTTTCTACCAGCTCCATAGTGTTTGAAGGTTTGGTAGGGTCAGGCGCAAACTGAGGCGCGGGCGGCTCTTTTGTATAGTGCACAATAGCCTTAGAGACAGAAACTTGTCGGTCATCGTTTGTGCCGTATATTTCAAAAGTTACTGTACTATTATTAGTCACAAAACCCTGCACTAAAATTGAGTGCTCCGTATCGTTCACAAATTTCAAGTCGGGCTCAGGAATGAAAACCGTAGCGTCGTAGCCGACTAAACCGGAACCAATATTAGCGTATGACGAATCCCAGTTTATGCGCACCCCTGGCAAAGTGGAAGCCTGCTCATAATAACTAACTCTTCTGGAGTGGTTGTAACGAGAAGTTATTTTTAGACCCGAGTCTAATACTGCTCTAAACAGGGTGGTAATTGGTTGACAAAGACCGCCACCATACTGACGCTCTAACTCATTATTAGAAATAACCAATTCCGGTAAATAGCCGGTGGCCGCGGAAACATCACCTAACGCCTCCACTGCAGAGAACTCTTCACCCGGCGCCAATATTGTGCCCGTGATGCTTTTTGCCCCTTGGGCAATGTTATGCTTTCTGTTTGTTGGGCTGGTTCTATAACTGGTAGCTGCCCGCCCAATCAATTCTTTAATGCCCGCATTAGCTAAGCTGTTTTCATTTATTTTTGGCTCTATCTCTTCATAGGTAATAGCCACTTTTGCGTCTTTACCAGTCAAAGATCTTTCTCGCAAATTCTCTGTGATAGCCTCTATGGTAGCCGTATTGTTCACCTTGATTCCCTTGGCGCTCGGCTCAAAAACCTCTACTTTGTTGTTAGCAAATCTTACTTTGGCATTACTAGAATCTTTGTTAATATTCTCTTTGGCTAAATTCTCCACATAGGTGGTAATTTTTTGAGCATCAATATCTACTAGTAACAACTCATTACTCTTGGAAGCTCCTGCCTTTATCGCTTTGTCGTACAACACATCTTTTTTATCAACCGTAATAACTTTAATGAAACCTCCTAACTGGGCTGACTCCACCACGAACTCTTCGTCTTTAAAACTTAAAACCAAATTAGTTGAGATAATTCTCTCTGCTTGCTGTTTGGCAAAGGTAGCATCTTCCACCGTAAATTTAGGGGCAAAAGGACTTCGCTTTAAGGATATTAATTCTTGAGAGAAAGTCTGAAACCTATTGAAGATAGATTGTTTCAAAAGCTCTTTGTCTAAAACCAGACCGGAAGCACCAGGCACGACTGACACTTGGCCTTGCGTAATTTTTATGTCCACCTCTTGCGCTGCAGATTCATTTTGTTTGTAAATTTTGTCTGTTAAACTTTTTTGCATAACGACTTCATCAACCACCAAAGCAGGATGCAATTTATTGCCCACAAATAGAGACTTGAAATGTAGCCAGACCTGTCTAAACCATGAACCTGTCTTACCAAGTGAGAAAGCTTCATTAGTCGTTTTATCTAAATCATAGACCACTCCCAGCTCCGGCTTAGAGATTGCAATGATAGCGCTTTCATCAACTTGCACGCTGACAGATTGTACCTCCCCCATTTTTTCTGATAATACTTTTCTGGCCATATCAGCACTCATACCTCCGACCATTTGCCCACCGACTGATGTTTTGGGTAAAATTTTGTTTTGGTAAGCCAAAACCAATCCTTCTGCGAACAGCAAAAAGACCCCTAACAATATTACTGCTAAAATAAATCTTTTATCTTTAAAGAGTTTAGTCTTTGATGGCTTTTTCATAAATGGCGTATGTTAACCTCGCCGTCTTTGACCAAGAGTACTTCTTGGCTATCTTCCTGCCTTCCGCTTTCTTTTTAGCTACTAATTTCAGTTTATCAATAGATTGACGCATTGCACCCTTTATTTCATCTGTTGATAAAGGATTGACCAGAATAGCTCCGTTTCCGGCCAACTCCTTCATTGAGGAGCGGTTTGAGGTGATAACCACACAGCCTGTTTTGAAAGCTTCTAAAATTGGCAGGCCGAATCCTTCTTTCAAGGATGTAAAGACGAGTGCTTGCGCCCCCTTATACAAAGTTCTCAGCTCACCATCGGAAACAGCCCCCATTACACTAACGCGAGATGACAGGGTGTCTGAGCGGTGAATCATGGTCATTATTGGCCCATCCTGACTGTATTTACCAACCAAAGCTAATTTATAAGGAGTGTCGTCTTCTTTTATTAACTGCCAGTAAGCGTTAATAATTCTAGTAATATTTTTATGCCTTAAGTCTGAGCCAACCGCCAAAAAATAAGGATTAGACATGCCTAAATCTTTCAAAGACTGCCTATGATGTAATTTTGATAGCTTCTCTTTAAAAATCTTCGCCGCCGCCAAAGGCACAACTTTTATTCTTTTTTTATTTCTGATTCTTCCGCGAGCCATGAATTTTTTAATATCTTTTTTGGCATCTTTAGAATCTGTAATAATGTATAACGCGCGTTTGAGCGCTCGCCCTAACACGAATTTATAAAAGATTCTTTTGCCGAAAAACATTCGCCGGCCCGGATATTTCAACAAAGTTAAATCGTGAACAGTAATAACAAAAGGGGTTTTGATTATTTGGGGAACATTAAAGTTAGGAAAATGAATTAAATCTAGACCCAACCGATCTAGCTCCCGACCAAAATCTAGCTGTTCAGTTAGAGAGTAGTATCTGGCCAAAGTGATATGAGCCGAAACGTTCTCTAAAGAAGCCAGCTCTTCATCTAAATAATCTCGGTAGTTTGGTGACACAATAATATGCCAGTGGTCTTTGGGGTTTCTTTCGGCTAATTCTTTAATAAGCTCTTGGACATAGCGACCTATGCCTGTTTTTCCCAATTTACGACCATCAATTCCAATATTCATTTCTCTTTTACAATAACTAAAGCTAATAAAAATAAAGCGAAAGGCCACAGCCAACTATTCAAAAAGAATGAATTAACTATTATGGCGCCCACGGCTGAGTTAATTAGAGGCTGGTTCTGCAAGGTTAAAGATAGCCAATAAAGCAGAAAGATAACCACCCCCAACAAGCCGACCGTCGCCCAGAGGGTTAATAATGAACTGTCTGACGCATTAGCTGACAGGGCAATGTTCCCTACTCTTTGATGATAACGACCGACAAAAGTTGAAGCTCCTGCATAGTTATTAT
>Ga0210057_1003285_pt1 | contig 22410 bp, 21 predicted proteins | sample CryGeyCG2114_010_2_FD_183968 | JGI IMG/M metagenome (GOLD analysis project Ga0210057, IMG submission 183968) | Groundwater microbial communities from aquifer - Crystal Geyser CG10_big_fil_rev_8/21/14_0.10 (SPAdes) (version 2) | ecosystem: Environmental > Aquatic > Deep subsurface > Groundwater ...
GGGGTTTCGGAACTTGGTACAACGCCTGGAGAATTGGCGACTTATTGTATAAGCATCCGAATGCCACTTTTACAATTATTCCTCAATCCGGAAGCCCGAGCACAAGAAGATGGAATGGAACTGACATTCCTGTTGTTTCCGAACAGGTTGCCGATGTTGATTACAGACTTTCTTATTACAACAACATTAATCCATGTAACCAAATCGGAGGAAATTATCGTGGCGGTGGAGATTGTAGAGATACTTTGGATTTGATAAAGCACTACAAACAGAGATGGCCCGAAATGGATTTGGCGATAATGCCTGTTACCAACAAGGAAGATTTGGTTGCTGTTGCAGGATTGGGGGAAGAAACTGATCCCGGTTTTGACGCCAAACTTCTAAATTTGTGCCAGAGCATACACCGATATTCGCAGTATACAGCCAAGGTAGAAGATGTTTTCCCATATACTCTTTGGCAATATAGAAAAACGAGTAGTAGAGGGGAGGTAAGAGTCCATGGATTAACAAATGCGCTCCTCACAACTAAAATGGTAAGTCCTAATGACGGCAATTCAGATGAATACGGCATATTAAGGATGATAAATGATGTAGCTTCCAGAAAACTGAAGTGGAAAGATCAGATTCCTCATATAGAATATACCCTTAACGTAGTCACAAATCCGGAAGCCGATAGTTCCTCAGTAATTTCTAGACCAGACTATCTCCAAGCTTGCAATGTTCCTTGGCCGAGTCAGGACAGGCCTAATTAATAATTTAAACCGGGCGCGGTCCTTCTTCCCAAAGATAAACAAGAAAGTAAATCTATCTTGTTACGTCTCCGATGTATCAAGAAGTGTTGTTTTCCCGACTCTTTTTTTTGTAGATTAACAATAGTGGGATGAAAACTTCAATAAAATTATTGGTTCTAATTTTTTCGGCTATTTTGCTGATTGCTTTGGGTATTCGGCTGTTTTTGTATCAAAACCAAAGATTATTTGAAAAGGATGATTCACAGGAATCGGATACAGAAAATGAATTATCGGAAGATGTAACTGTAATTGCGGATAATTTGTCTATTCCTTGGGATATTGCTTTCCTACCTACTGGGGAAATGCTTGTTACCGAGCGGGATGGGAACCTGTTTGTATTTAACGGTTCTGAAGAAAGAATGAAGGTAGAGGATGTGGAGCATGTTGGTGAAGGTGGTCTTTTAGGTATGGCTCTTCATCCTGATTTTTCTTCCAATCGGTTTGTTTATTTGTATCAAACATCTAGATCAGAAAGCGGCATAATAAATCATGTTGTTCGATACACTTTTAAAGATAATACTTTGAGTGATTCGCGGACAATAATAGATAATATTCCGGGCGTTGCTACCCATGATGGTGGCCGCCTCAGATTCGGTCCCGATGGTTATCTCTACATCACTACCGGTGACGCGGAAAATGCTCGATTGTCTCAAGACCCGAATTCTTTAGTTGGTAAAATTTTACGTCTTACTGATAACGGTAGAATTCCGGCCGATAACCCTTTTGGGAATGCCGTTTGGTCTTTGGGTCATCAAAATCCGCAAGGTATTACTTGGGACGACAAAGGAAATATGTGGGCAACAGAACACGGACCCTCCGGATTTGATGAAATTAATCTGATTTTTGCTGGCGGAAATTACGGTTGGCCGGCTTGGAAGGCAAATCAGCCAAATGAAACAGACGCTCCCATTTTTGGCGACGAGGTTATAATGCCAATCAGTAGTTCCGGTTCCGATCGATCCCAAACGTGGGCGCCGGCGAGCGCCCTGTACCTAGACGGCAGCATCTTTTTCGGTGGTTTAGCGGGCAATGCTCTTTATGAAGCGGTGCTCGATGGAGAGAAGGTTTTAGAAATCAAGGAACATTTTAAAGGAGAATTCGGTAGAATCCGAAGTGTGGTTTTGGGCCCCGACAATATGATTTATATCTCGACCTCCAATCGAGATGGACGCGGACGACCTGAAACCGATGACGATAAGGTAATAAAAATTAACCCCCACACCTTTTAGTTTATTGCAGACTTTCAGATATCCTTCTCTTTAGCTGTGCCCAAGCTTTCCCATCTTTTTTGAGAGAGATTTCACGCCTGCGAGCGTCTCCCTCATTAAAATATGCCTCATAGTATCGTAACTCAAAAGGCCCTCTAGCTTTTGTAGACAATACTTTATTGTTATTATGTTCTGAAAGTCTGCGTCTCAAATCATTAGTACTTCCGGTATACAGTTTTTCATCTTTCACACTTTTTAAAATATACATATAGTTCATAAAAGTATTCCAGAATTTGAGACTATGAACTAAAAGGTGTGGGGGTTAATCCTCAGTCTATCCGTTAGTTAGATTCTCCTTCGAGGATTATTACATCCTCTGTTGTTTTGACTTCCTGACCTTCTTCTCGTTTTTGATAGGAAATTACAATTTTCTGTTCGTCGGCCAGAATAAGTTTTTCAAATTCATTGTTTTCCAGGCCGTTAACAGTCATTTTGATTTCGTAGTTGCTGTCCGTTACGCGATCTGATATTCGGGAAGATGAAAAAGGCACTTCCCAAACAGCAAAGAATTGTCCGAGAGTAAATGTTTTCTTCGCATCTGATGACTCTATGTTAATTTTACCATCAGCTTTGTGAGTATGTATTTCAGGCAGACATTTTTCAGAAACGCCGATATCAGCTGGAATTTCGAGTGGTTCACCGTCTATAAGAATGTCTAAATGAGGATGAATATGCTGTTTTAGATTTTCATGACCTTCTTTGAGACAGGAAATGCCAGCCGCTTCCAGTTTTTTTGTAAATTCGCTCTCCCAGCCTTCTTGAAGAATGAATTGGTAAACAAATAAAAAGATGAATATCGCAATTAAAAAAATGACAACAGATTTGAAACTTAAAAAATTATATCCTTTTTTCATATGTCGATTATGATACTTAAAGGTGGTAAATCTGTCTAGTTCTGGATAGATATATTTTGGTATAATGTTTCCTTCATGATAAGTGTAAAAAATATAACTAAAAAATACGGAGATTTTACGGCGGTGGACAGTATTTCCTTCGAGGTAAAAAAGGGAGAAGTTTTTGCTTTCCTGGGTCCGAATGGTGCGGGAAAAACAACTACTATTAAAATGCTTACGACTCTCACTCGGCCGACTAGCGGGGAGGTTCTTTTAGACAGACACGACGTCACTAAGAATCCTTCGGATACCAGAAAATCATTTGGCATCGTTTTCCAGGACCCAAGTTTGGATAATGAATTAACAGCTTACGAAAATATGTATTTCCACGCTGTTCTTTATGATATTCCAAAGGAATTAGCAAAAGAGAGGATAAGTAAACTTCTTGAGTTGGTGGAACTTTCAAATAAAAAAGACCAATACGTAAAAACTTTCTCCGGTGGTATGAAAAGACGATTGGAGATTGCCCGAGGTCTTTTGCACCAACCAAAAGTTTTGTTTCTTGATGAGCCGACACTCGGTCTCGATCCTCAGACCAGAAAACATATTTGGAGTTACATAAAAAATTTGAACGAAAAAGAGAAGGTCACTGTTTTTTTTACGACTCATCATATGGATGAGGTAGAGAGAATGGCCGAGCGAGTGGCGATTATTGACCACGGCAAGATTGTTACCATAGGTACAATAGAAGAGATAAAACAAAAGACCGGAATGCAAAATTTGGAAGATGCTTTTATCTCTCTGACTGGCCAGGAAATCCGAGAAGAAGAGGGAAATGCCGGCAAATTTCAGATGGCGGTTAATCGGAAGTTGAATATGGGGTGAGAGTAGTTAGTAGTAAGTAGTTTGTAGAATAAGTAACTATAAATTTATATAACATGTCGTTTGAAAAATCGCCAATTACATATCCAGAGGCTGAAGAAAATAAAGAATCTGATTTAAGAGCTGAAACAGATATTGAAAAATTTGCTGAAAAACAGAGTATTTTAAAAACAATCTCTGAAGCAGAACGTCAGATTGAAGAGAGTAAGGTTCAGGAGCGCAACCTTGCTCAGAAAATTTTTGACGTCTTTAAAAAGAGAGGGACAAGACTGGCTCAAATTACCACTCTTATGAGTGCAATGGGTTTGTCGGGGTGTTATGAAAGTGAAAAAGGTACCGAGTCAGCAGAAACCGAACCCAAAGTTAAGCAATTAAGTGGCGAAGAGCGAGAACAAATACTAAGAGAAACAGGAGTTGACATTGTTTCGTTAACTGAATCACTTGACTGGAGCGCTGAGGTTCAAGTTCCAAGCACAAGCGGACAATATATACTTCATATAGGACAGATTCATTATATAGATGATGTCGAGAAAGATCTTAATAGTGCGAAGGAAATAATACGAGTTCAAAAAGAAATTGAACAGATTTTAATAACTTTGACAGAAAATGGAGTTGATAAAGTTTTTAATGAAGGATACATAAGTAACTGGTCAAATGAATGGCCAGTGGAATATAGAGAAAGGGCGTCAAAGGTTATTGCCGGAAAAAAGTGTTTTGAGGAACTAACTACTTTATGCCATAACGATACCAAATTTTTTGAAAAAAGAGGAAACTTTACTGCAGATTACATAGCGGCTGATATAAAAAATATTTACAGAAAAAGGGCTTTTAAACTAGTAGAGGAGCTAAAATTTCAGAATATGTTTGATAATGATATGGAAAAAGCTTTTGAACAATCTCTTTCCGAATTTCAACCTACAGGTGTACTAGCTAATTTGGGTAATGATGCTGTCTATTTAACGGATGCGTCTAGGAAGCTTGCCAATGAAGGAGTAATCACAATATTACCGGCAGAAACCAAAGAAGCGCAAGAACTTCTTAGTAAAACACTGGATGAAAGGGAAAAAGCATCTGATGAATATTTAAACGCTATCCGTAATTGGAAGAATTTTAGTGAAGAAGAAATAAAAAGATTGAAACAACGTTATGATGAAATTCGTGATCAACGTGAGCATATTGTCTTTGATAACCGAGATAACATTGCAATTAATAAAATTCAATATTACATAAAAGATAATAATGGAGAAACTGACGAGAAAATTTTTCCCTTAATATATGGTATGGCGCATGATTTTAAAGATAATTTGTTAAATTTAAGACCTGATGATGCTGAACTGGAAGGTTTGGGGTTAATAAGAATTCACCCTAGAAGACACGCGGATGTTCCTCGTGAGGCTGTAGAAGACAAATAAAATAGTGACCAGGTGAATGCTGACAAAGATGGTGTTAAGATTATCAAAAAAGCAGACAGTTATCAGTGGAAATAGTTATGATGAAAAGAAAAGAAAAGAAAACAACTTCGCTTTTATAGATAGTCAAAATTTGAACCTTGGTGTGAGAGCACAAATCACAAGATTTGTTGCTGATATAAAAAACAAAGTACAAAAAAAGAAAGACCCCGATAAGGACGAAACCTCATCAGGGCACTATTTCCGTTCGTGATAATTACATATTAGCAAATCAAAGTCAGAAAGATGAAAATAATCGAATTAAAATTTTAAAAACTACTAACTAAGGACTATCAACTATAGACATAAATTTATGCGAACTATCTATATAATGTGGCTAAGACAGTGGAAGCGATACATCCGCAAAAAGTCGCGGATTATCGGGGCTTTGGGGCAACCACTTTTATTTCTTTTCGCGCTTGGATTCGGGTTAAGCCCGATTTTCGAAAGAGCGGGCGGGATAAATTATATTCAATTTTTGACACCGGGAGTGATCGCTATGACAGTTCTTTTTACCGCGGTTTTCACGGGTATGGAAATAATTTGGGATAAGCAGTTTGGCTTTTTGAAGGAGACTCTTGTTGCTCCGGTTTCGCGCTTTGAAATAATAATCGGAAAAACTTTAGGCGGAGCCACGGTAGCCCTGATCCAAGGGCTTTTGGTTTTTGTAATTGCTTTTGCTTTTGGTTTCCGGCCAGAAAATTATGCGATGCTACCTGTGGCTTTAATTTTCTTATTACTAATAGCTTTTTTGTTTTCCGCCTTAGGAACAGTTATTGCCGCTCGGATGGATGATATGCAGGGATTTCCTTTGGTCATAAATTTTGTCATTCAGCCGCTTTTCTTTCTATCCGGTGCTCTTTTTCCTATGGAAAACATTCCCAGTTTTCTGAAGTTTGTTACGAGTATAAACCCTCTTTCTTACGGGGTTGAAGGTCTACGTTATTCTTTGAACGGAGAATCTTTTCTAGAACCGACAACAAGCTTTTTTGTTTTGATTATCGTTATTGCCGTTGTTTTGATTATCGGAATCTACCAATTCTCGAAAATCGAGGTTTAGGGTTTACTTTTTTCCATTATTTCTATAGCATTTCTAACCAGATAAAGGAACAATTCCTTAAAGCTGATACGGCTTTCCCGTATCGTGATCTTTAAATAAAGGAGAAAACATGAGCAATCTGGCATTGCCCGGGAATCCTCGGTATCAACCGAAGGAACTTGTGCCTTATTTCGGCTACGATAATCTTTATCGGCCTGTGGCCGAAGTAGAACTTGCGACTCTTGAAGTTCTCGCCGAAATCGGTGTTATTCCTGCCGAAGACATGGCTCTGCTTACTCCGCAGAAGCGCGAAAAAGTTCTCTCTATCATAACTACTGAGGTGGACAAGGTGGAGCGTGAAGTTACCAAGCATGACATTCGCGCCCTAGTTCGTTTGATTCAGGAAATTCTCGGTCCGCGTTTGGGTCGGTGGGTTCACATCCCGCTTACAAGTTATGACGCTCTCGCGACAGCTCGTAGTCTTCAATTTGTTCGCGCTCATAAAGAGACCGTTCGACCTTCTATTAAGAAAGTCGCGGATATCTTTATTGAAAAAATTCGAGAGACGGCGAACATTGTTCAGATTGGCCGAACTCACGGCCAGCACGCTTTGCCGGTTACTGTCGGCTTTTGGTTGGCGACAATTCTTGATCGCATAATAAATAATGTCTTTGAAGCGGATTATTACGACGATACCATTGAAGGAAAAATATCGGGAGCGGTCGGAGCTTACAATGCTCAGAGATTTCTTGGTTTTACGGATCTTTGCGGGGCAGAGAGTTTCGAAGACCGTGTTCTTGAAAAGCTCGGCCTTAAGCCTGCACTAATAAGCACACAGATTCTTCCACCGGAAGGTTTGTCGTACTTTCTCTTCTCATATTTCATGCTCACGGGCGCCTTTGCACAATTCGGCAGAGACTGCAGACATCTGATGCGTTCCGAAATCGGCGAGGTCGCCGAAGAGTTCGAAAAAGGTCAAGTTGGTTCATCGACTATGGCCAATAAGAAGAACCCCCTAAACTTTGAGAATCTTGAAGGTATGCATATTCGCACTTTCGCCGAGCTACAGAAGGTTTTGCTTACTATTGTGAGCGAACATCAACGGGATTTGGTCGGGAGTTCTGTGGCGCGAGATTTCGCCATCATTGCGGTTAATCTCCAACAGCAGCTGAATACCCTACTTCGTAATAACAAAGAGGGAGTGCCGTGGCTTGAGCGCGTTACTTTCAATTACGACGCTCTCAGGCGAAACTTCCAAATGAGTAGTGATGTTATTTTGGCCGAGCCACTCTACATTGCTCTTCAAATGGCCGGCTATGAAGGAGACGCTCATCATTTGGTTACCCATAAATTGATGCCGTTCGCTCAATCAAGAAAAATGTCTCTTGTCCATGCATTGAATTTTTATGCCGAGAACGACCAAGATGTCCGGAAAGCACTCAACGGAATTCCGCAGGAGACACTGGTTCTTCTCAACGACCCGGGACAGTATGTTGGAGATGCGAGCGAAAAAGCTCTTGCTGTTGTCGAAAAAACGGAAGAATATTGGTCTTCCAATCCTTGAATAGTCGCCGCTTTGGATTTTCCAGAGCGGCTTTTTTCATCAAAAATATTTAAGTAATCTTCAATCTAAAATAAATACAATGAGATCGTGATATTATTTAATTATTACTATTTTTAAATATAAATATGGGATTTGAGAAAGGAGTATCTATAGGGCGCGAAGCGGAAGGGGGTCCTGACCCTAAGTCTAAGGAGGAAATAGATTCACAGGTTTTAGAAAAATTAGATAAGAAAAGAGGAAGCTCGCCAGTAGCCCAGTATCTTCTAAATCTTTCGCCGGCGGAACTACAAAAGTTAGATCGGGAAGCAAATGCTATGGGTGATAATCTTTATATGTTAACGGATACTGAACAACCTGAATTGGTTGTCGATTGTTTAAAAAAGCTCTTAACAGCATCACCTTTTTATACAGAGCAGGGTAAAAAACAGATATTAGAATTGCGCAAACAAATAGAGGGGGTATTAAATTAATGAAATTTTTTGTAGGTTCTCACGTCTTTCTTAAGATACGACGTATAATTCAAATATGAAAAAATATCTTATAGCTGTAGTAGCGATTGTTGTACTTTTATTAATTTTAGGTGTTACTTTTTATCTTGTCGAAAGGAGTTCGGTAGCTCAGATAAATTCTTTTGAAGGCTGTGCGGCTCAAGGTTTTCCGGTGATGGAGTCTTTTCCACGCCAATGCCGAACACCGGATGGTAGACTTTTTGTCGAAGAAATAAACAACGGAACTACCGGCAAAGAGGACTTGATAGTTGTTTTGTTTCCCACTCCGGGGGAAATAATTTCGAGCCCCCTTCTGGTTCAAGGCAGAGCTAGAGGTACTTGGTTTTTTGAAGCCAGTTTCCCAGTCAAGCTTTTTGATGCGGAAAGAAGGGAAGTGCCACTTGATCCTCCATATATTATGGCCACGGAGAACTGGATGACAGAGGATTTTGTCCCGTTTAATGCTACTTTGACATTCTCGAGACCTCAAACGGAAACGGGTTTTCTGGTTCTTTACAAAGACAATCCATCCGGGCTTCCGCAGTTTGACGATAAAATAGAAATACCGGTTAGATTCGGAGATTCCGGAGAATTACAACAAGCCCAGTGCCGTCCAACGGGTTGTAGCAGCCAAGTTTGTTCTGAAGAGGATGTAGTAACTACTTGTGAATTTAAGCCGGAATATGCTTGTTATAAAGAAGCGGTTTGTGAAAGGCAAGCTGACGGAGAATGCGGTTGGACAGAAACTACGAAGCTTCTTTCCTGCCTGGCTTCTAACTGATAAGTCTGTACTAGCTTGAATCAAGCAAAAAAAGCTCCCGAGAAGGAAGGGGAGGAGGAAAGCAGAGAACGTTTGTGTTGATATGCTTTCGTCCAGTTCTTCTCGGGAGCCGAAGGAGCAAGGGTAATTTATATCTGACATAATGATATCAGTATCTGATTAATTTGTCAAATTATTTATCAACCTTTAATTTAGATTCAAAAACATGATTCATTATATTTGTTTAATTTGTGGCGGAGTTTCTTCCAAGCCCGGAGTTTGCCACACTGATCATTGCGAACACAAAGGTTTGGAATTGGTGCCATGCGAATGTGGTAAAAAATAACATTTGGATAAAATTTCTTTTACAAGAGAAAAATGGATAATAGGAAACGATAAAAATTAACTGGTTTTTCAGTCGCGCCTTGTCTTAAAAGTCTCTATCTCGTGTCTTTTAGTTTGAAGCTATATCTAACACCTAAAAGAACGACTGCCGAGAGAATAAGAAAGATAAATTGGAAAGGCATATCCAGGAGTGAAAGCAAATATATTGAAATAATCGCTACGAGAGGAGCTTTAATAAAAGCCAACGGTCTCGTAATTCTAAAAAGTCCGATAGTGCCGGGATTGGCCGCGTTGACATGCTTAAAGAAATAACTTTCAGCAGCTATTTCGACAAAACTAGCGCCGATTCTTGTTGCGAATAAAAGACCAGCCCAAAAAATAAAATTAGCTTCTTTCATAAAGGGAATGAGAGCCGTGGTAAAAGCCATAATCAAAAATCCGGTTATCAGAATTTCTTTTTCGCCGGTTCGTCTGTCTGCCAATCGTCCTAAGGGAAATGTAAAAATTAGAAAGGGCAGGAGCATTATGGTGAATATGAGACCGATCTTTGTCCAATCGAAACCGATATTCGTATGAAGATGGATCGGCATATAAACCACCATCCAGACATAAAAAAATTGAAGGATAAGTTGGATAATAAAGATATTGTAAATATCCTTATTACGCCAGAGCTCTTTAAAGTTATTTTTGAGACTTTCGTAAATGGCTGAGGAACGGTCGGTTTTTAGATAAGTCTTTATGTTGAGAAAAAGGGGGATCAAGAACAAAGACGACAAAAGATAAATTTTCCAATAATCGCCGTTAGTCAAAATGAAACCGGCAATAGCTGGAGAAACTATTGCGGCGATATTACTTGTCGACAAAAAAATTCCTCTGATACTGCCGGTCTGACTCTCATTTTTTCCAGAATATTCTTCCAGAAAGATGTCGAGATTGAAAAGGACCATCATTATTATTGATTGATGGAGCAAAAATAATAAAGCGACAAGCCAGGACATCTCTGCGAAGACAAAACCGAGTACGGCAATAAATTCCAAGACAATAAATAAAAGAGCTAAATTACGATTACCAAATTTTTTCAAAAGAGACGGTGCCGAAAGTAGTAAGATCAAATTTATTATTGCTCCCGCAATAAACAGGGAACTCAGAGCAATCGCAGAAAAATATTGGTCAAGGAAAGAAGAATTGATGTAGAGAATCAGAAAGAAATGAATGGACAAAAGAAAATTAGAAAAAAGAATGGCATAGAAAAAACGGCTTGATCTCTGAGAGAAGTCCTTCATTTTTTTGTTCTTTAGACTCCCAAAACAACCGGAATAACTATCGGATGCTTGTTTGTTTTTTGGAAAAGAAAACGGCTGACATTTTCGGTGATACTTGATTTCACTAGATCAAAATTTATCGGATTCATCCCGGCTGTGGTTTTTTCGGCTGACTTTTTGATAATCAATCTTGTTTGTTGGAGTAAGTCTTGGGATTCTCGTAGGTAAACAAACCCTCGGGAAATAATATCTGGAGATTTCTTAAGTTTACCCGTTCGAGTGTTGATACTTACAATAATTACAAACATTCCTTCTTCCGCGAGCATTTTTCGGTCTCTGATGACTACTTCTTGGATATCACCAATGGAAAAACCATCAACCATCATTACGCTCGCTGGAACTTTTTCTTTTAGGATTCTCATTTTTTCTCCATTTTCGTATATTTCCACGATTGAACCGTTGTCCGGCACGGCTATATTTTCTGGAGGGGTTCCTAAAGATTGGGAAAGTTCCGCGTGTTGACGAAGCATGTAGTGATGCCCATGAACCGGCATAAAAAATTTGTAATTTATTTGTTTATGAATCCATTCTAGTTCGGCTTTATTGCCATGGCCGGAGGCATGAACGTCGGAATCGCGATAAGTGATGACTTTAGCTTCCGAACGATAGAGATTGTCTTTTAATTTGGTTATGGCGTATTCATTGCCGGGGATAACAGAAGAAGACAAAAGAACGGTATCGTTTTTGGTGAGAGTCACTCCTTTGTGGGTTTTGTTGGCGATTCGCATTAGAGCGGCATATTCTTCTCCTTGGGCGCCGGTTACAATCATCACAATCTTACTCGGCGGATAATTATTTATTTCACCCAACGGTATGATATTTTCTGATTTTAGTAGATTGAGCTGTTTAATAATTTCCAGATTAACCTTCATACTTCTGCCTTCGACAGCTACCTTTTTCCCATATTTTTCTGCTGTATTGATAATGCTTACGATTCTTTCTACTTGAGAAGCAAAAGTGCCGATAATCAATCGTCCGGGGACGTCCTTTATTATTTTTTCTATGTTTGTTACAACTATTGATTCTGCAATTGAAAAACCAGGCTTCTCGACACTGGTCGAATCCATGGTTAAAAGAAGAAATTTTTCTTTTTCGAATCTTTTGTACTGTTGAACTTCCTCTTCAGTAGGAACGCTAGCTACGTTATCAACTCGGACATCTTCTATGAAAACGATCTTTCCCAAGGGGGTATCAATAATAATTCCTATCGAATCGGGAATAGTGTGAGATATGCTGAAAGTTTCGACTTTGAGATATTTGCCGATAAGAATTTTTTCATCTTTTCCTAGCATTCTCATATCGAGGTCAGGCAGATGAGGAAATTCTTCTTGTCGCTTTTTTATCATCATTGCACCGAATTTTCGAGTGTAAATCGGCGGATTTCCTATCTCATTGATGATGTAGGGAATTGCGCCTATGTGATCTAAGTGTCCGTGAGTGATAAATAAGCCCCTAATTTTGTCTTTTCTTTCGATAAGGTATTTAACATTGGGGATAATATAATCGATTCCGGGCATGTCTTCCTCCTTGAATTGCAGTCCGGCGTCAATGACAATAATGTCATCTTTGTACTCGATTACTGTCATGTTTTTGCCTATTTCTTCCACTCCGCCCAAAGGAATTATTCTCAAATTCTCTCCTATAGGAGGGATACTCGAAATAACTTCTTTAGAAGTTCTAGTGTCTTTAGGAGTTTTGGATAAAGGTCGTCCGTAATCTCTTCTTCTGTTGCGAGACCCGGACATTCTCTTCCTGTCTTTTCCTGTCCCTGCCGTTTTGGACGGTGTTCTAGTTGATGCCGCATAGTCCATGCTTCTATTGTCAGCTTGTCGCTGTACTATAGAAGCAAAAACCGCATTTCTTTTTTCTTTTTGCTTCATCCCGTTAGAAATAGGAAACATTATTAAAATAATGTTTCTAAAGTTATATTATTTGTAATCACACAAATTGAATTCATAATTTTATTTTGTTTCTAAGATGTTTCCGCCACTTTTTGATTTCTAACGGGACTCATTTTTTAATTTAATAATAATTTTATAGTAGGTAATAGGTAGAGATAATTTTTTTATTTAGCAAAGATTTTCCAAACCTTTTCTGTTTCGGTATACCAATTGTGAATATTAGTGAATCGTTCTGAAGGATTTGTGATTACACCTAATTCTAAACTTTGGAGTTTAGGAGGAGCTACATAAATAAAATCTGGAGAGTAAATGAAAATAGCCGGAATATCTTTTTCGATCTCTTTTTCAAAAAGACCAAGTATTTCTAACCCCTCTTTTTTGTCTGAGGTCACTCTGGCTTTTTCCAATAATTTATCTGTGGTTATATTGGCGTAGAGTGCTATGTTAAAGCCGGGGTCGTTTCTTTGCGAGGAGTGCCAGAAAGGATAGAGATCCAAATCTCTCCCGATACTTTGGCCGAAAAGCAACATATCGTATCTTCTCGGTCGGATAACGTTCTGGCTTATATCGCCGTTAGCTTCGAATATTTTTATTTCCACATTCGCGCCCAATTTTTCCCACTCTTCTTTGAGGATGGCGGCGGTATTTTTTAAATCAGGTATATTACTGGTAGATATTGAAAAACTTAGCGACTCTTTGTTATTTTTGGTGGTTTTTTGACGCACCCCATCTTTATTGAGTTTCCATCCGTTATCCTCCAACAGCCCCACTGCCTTTTCGAAGCGTTCCTCCGGTCCGGCGGAAGAAGTGTCATCTTTTAGATAGACTGATGGAATTGGTTTGTCAAGTGTTTGTCCAAAACCATAGAGAACTTCTTCTACTATTCTTTCTCTTGGGACTGACAAATTTAAAGCTGCCCTGACTTCTTTGTGAGTAAAGACTGAGGCCTGATTTTGATTAAAGAAAGCGCCAAAAACTCTGGGCAAAGTTACGCTGACAACTCGGGTATCTCTTTCTTTCAGTTTTCTTGCTGTTTCAGGGGACAGGCTGTGCATGCTTTCTATTTGTTTTCGTTCAAAGGCACTGACCAGTTCTTGTTCGTTGGGGTAGAACTTTATTGTTATATTTTCTATAAAAGGTTCTCCTAAAGCGCAGTGTTTAAAAGAGGTTAAATTATAGAGTGTCGGTATGCCGCTCGAATCCCGTCTTACACTTCTTATTTGGTAAGGTCCGGATCCGACCGGTTCTATATTGAGAAAGCTGAAAGCGAATTGTTCTGCGCTCATTTTATCCCACAGATGTTTGGGGATAATTCCTAGAGTGGCATTTTCCAAAAAAGGAGCATAAGGTTGGCTTAGAGTAAATCTTATCTTTTTCTCACTTAGAACTTCGACCTTGACACCTTCCCAATTTATTCTTTTGGGGCTTCTCAAATCCGGGTCTTGCGCTTTGAGTATTGTAAATTCGACATCCGCTGCGGTTACCGGGGTGCCGTCATGGAAATAAATTTCGTCTTTTAAGGTGAAAGTAAAAACTGAGTTGTCTTCGGAAACTTCGTAACTTTCTGCTAAATCGTTTTTCAGTTCGCCTCCAGGTGTTGATCTCAACAGCCCTGAATAAATAAGCGCTGTTAAATCTCTGTCTGCGTCAGAACCGGGTAAGGCTAAAAGGGGATTTACAAAGCGCGGAGTACCGATTACTCCTTCAACGATAGATCCTCCTCTAGTCGGGATTTCTATCATCAAGGCTCGGTTTACTTGCCAGAATAAAATTAGACCGGAAAAAATAAAGATAACAATCAGGATATTAAAAATAACCCTTTCGGTCAGAGAAAGGTGAGCAAAAACTTTCTTAAAAATATTATTGCCGGGCAAGTCCCATCTTTTTCGGTAAATTGAAAAGAAGGCCTTAGTTTTGTTTGCTATATTGCGATTTGATATCTGATTCATACTTTATTTCTTTTTTCTGATTCACGAACTATTCTTCGAGATAGCGGCAGAAAATTTCTTTGTGTCTACTGTCCAAAAAGAATTAATATAGACAAATAGTCCGAATAAAAGTAAAACTTAACTTAGAAAAACTTTTTAGTTTAAGAATTCTTAACGCCAGAGCGCCAAAAAGGCCGAAACGGTGAAAAGAATAGCTACGACAATGGTACCAATAAACAAAGTCTTTTCAAAGCCTCTTCTGGCAAAGTGGCCGCTTCCTCCGTCGTCGCCTCCGAAAGTACCGCCTACGCCGGCCTCAGACCTCTGAAGAAGAACCATGGCTACAAGGGCTATGGCCAAAACTATCTGTATAAAGGGAAGCAAATCGAAAATGAAATCCATTTTTAGCTATTATATCCGAAGGTTTTTAAAAAGCAATTTTTAAATCGGTATGCTGCAATCATAATTTATTGACTTAAAGGGACCGTTTCTTTATACTATCCCATGTCAAGTTACTTTGAAGGTCAATAAATTAGTAATTTTTCTTCTCTAAAAACTAAATATGATAAAAAAAATTCCTGAGAACAACAGCTTAAGTTCCCAAATCATTCCTTTGGGGGACAGGGTTCTAATAAAACCTCTTTCTTCGGAAGATCTAGACAAAAAAAGTAAACACGGAATTATCATTCCGGAAACAATCGACAAAGAAAAGCCTGAACAAGGCAAAGTTCTTGCGGTAGGCGATGGCCGTTACGAAGATGGCAAACTTGTCCCAATTAGAATAAAAGTTGGAGACAGAGTTCTTTTCTCCAGATATGGTTATGACGAGGTAAAGCTAGGCGAAGAAGAATATTACATTCTTAAAGAAGAAAACATTTTAGCAATCATTAAGTAAATTAAGGAATGAAGTGACTATAATTTACTTAACCCTGTTAAATCTTTCGCCAAAGGCGAAAGAACAAAATCAAAGATTTTGTATTTAACAGGGTGATGACTTTGTATAGTCGTTTTACTCCTTAAAAATCAATCATGTCTAAACAAATAATTTACAGCGAAAACGCTAGAAAATCTCTTAAAAACGGTATTGATAAGGTAGCTAATGCCGTGAAAATCACTTTGGGCCCCAGGGGCAGAAATGTTGTTCTAGACAAAGGATACGGCGGTCCTACCATTACTAATGACGGCGTGACTATTGCTAAAGAGATTTCTCTTTCCGATAAGTTTGAAAATATGGGAGCGGAAATTATCAAAGAAGTCGCTTCCAAAACCAATGATGTGGCCGGTGACGGTACCACTACTTCTGTCATTTTGGCTCAAGCGATGGTTGAAGAGGGAATGAGACACACCACTCTTGGAGTAAATGCAATGGCTGTTCGCGCTGGTATTGAAAAAGCGGTGGCTAAAGCTATCGATGCTTTGAAAGAAATTTCCAAACCGGTTAAAGATAAAGATGAAATCAAACAAATCGCCACTATTTCCGCTGAGTCAGAAGAAATAGGAAAAATTATCGCGGAAGCGATCGGCAAAGTCGGTAAAGACGGTGTGGTTACCGTTGAAGAGTCACAATCTTTCGGCGTGGAATCAGAAGTGGTAGAAGGAATGGAATTCGATCGAGGCTATGTCTCTCCTTACATGATCACCGACCCTGAAAGAATGGAAGCCGTTTACGGAGATGCCGAAATTTTAATTACAGACAAAAAGATTTCCGGAATCAAAGAAATTCTGCCTTTCTTGGAAAAATTAGCCCAGACTGGGAAAAAAGAATTGGTGATTATTGCTGACGATGTTGAGGGAGAAGCTCTGGCTACTTTCGTGGTCAATAAACTTCGCGGTGGGTTTAACGTTCTTGCTGTAAAGACTCCGGGTTATGGCGACAGAAAAAAAGAAATGCTCGCGGATATTGCCGCGACTGTTGGCGGGAAGGTGGTTTCGGAAGAATTAGGAATCAAATTGGAGACTGCTGGCTTGGATGTTTTAGGTAAGGCCAGAAAAGTTATCGCTACCAAAGACAATACTGTGATTGTTGGTGGCAAAGGGAAAAAGTCTGAGGTAGAAGCTCGGGTTGCTCAGATAAAAAAACAGAGAGAAATGAGTGATTCAAAATTTGATATAGAAAAGCTTGACGAAAGAATAGCCAAACTTTCCGGCGGTGTTGCCGTAATAAAAGTTGGTGCGGCTACTGAAATGGAGATGAAGTATTTGAAATTAAAAATTGAAGATGCGGTCGCAGCAACTAAAGCGGCCGTTGAAGAGGGAATTGTGATTGGAGGAGGAAGCGCTTTGGTCAGAGCAGCGGGCAAAATCAAACTTAATAAAGGTGATGTTCTTTCGGAAGACGATATTGGTTACAATACTGTGGTTAGGGCGCTGGAAGCCCCGCTTCGACAAATTGTCACAAATGCCGGTAAGGAAGATGGTGGAGTAATAGTTGATAAAATTAAAAACTCTCCAAATCCTAATGCTGGTTATGACGCCTTGAACAATAAGATTGTCCCGGATATGTTCAAAGCCGGCATCATCGATCCTTTGAAAGTCGCCAGAAGTGCGGTAGAAAATGCCGCGTCAGCTGCGGCCATGCTTCTCACTACTGAAGTTGCTATTACTGATGAACCCGAAAAAGAAGAGAAATCGGGTGGCGAAATGCCTGGCGGTATGCCGGGGATGGGTGGCGGCTTTTAGACAAGGAAACAATTGACTAAAAATTAAAAAATACCCCGTGAAGCAGTGTCTTCCGGGGTATTTTTGTGGGATGATCGGAAAAGTTAAGAAAAATTTTCGATGATTAATTTAACAACTTCTATTATTTTTTTAATACCTTCGTATTTTTCCTGTGGTATCATTTTAAGGTAGACCTGTTCGCTTTCTGACGAATTGTTCTATACATGCGGTACAGTTTCCGGCTTTCTTCAAATAAAACTAATCAGGGATCAATTTATAAATAAGAATTTTAAAAATGCCTATTAAAAAAGAGGGAAAGGTTGCGGAGAAATATAAAGTTATCGCGGGTTTGATTGTCACTTTGATTATTGTGATCGTCTTGAGTGAGGTGATTTCGATAGATCTCGGCAAGAAATATATGAATTGGTCAGCTAATTTAATTTCTCCGCCAGATAGTGACGGAATTACTCCGCCGCCCTATGAAGAAGATCGGGAATGGGAAATAGTTGATGTCCCAGGAACGAAATGCGGTGACGGAAGCCCTTATTTTATTATTTTTTCAGAGGGTCCTCTAGAAATTAACGGAGAACCCAATAGTAGAGTTGTAATTTGGCTTCCCGGAGGAGGTTCCACGCAGATAGATTTAGAAGGGAATCTAGACAGCGCCATAGGGAGTCTTCAAGAAATAAGGTCACTGACGCAGGGGCCGGACCGAAATGCCATAAAAAATGGAGCTTCTTTCGGCGGAGCTTACATTTTTTTGAATAGCCCGGACAATGATGCTTTTGTCAGAGATGCGCACTGGGCTGTATTTCCTTATTGCACGCAAGACTTTCATTCTGGAAATAAGACCGAAGTATACAGGTACGATTTCACAGGTGTCTCGAAAATTGTAAATCAGATAGAGACATTGATTAACGTTCGGGGGAAAACTGTTGAGCAAATCCAAAATGTTTTGCCTAACCTGGAGATACAAGGAAGCGAGGCTGTCGGGAATTTTAATGTTGATCGAGTTTTTCTGACCATTATTCATGACGGAGCAAGAAACGTTAAATTAGGGTTGGATAAGTTGTTTGTTAGATTACAAAGCACTGGATTTAATTTGGATAACGCTGACATTTTGATGTCTGGTTCTTCGGCGGGAGGTTTCGGAACCTGGTACAACGCCTGGAGGATCGGGGATTTGTTATATGGGTATCCCGATGCTCGTTTTACTATTGATGCCCAATCCGGATCACCGAGCATAAGAGAATGGAACGGAGAAGATTTGGAATTTGTACAGGAGGAATTGGACGAATTGTTGCACAGACTAAGTTGGCAGAATGTAAATTTACCCTGCCAAGTTCCGGGAAGTAATTACAATGGAAATGGACAATGCTACGACGTTCTTGATTTGGTAGATCATTACAATGAGAGATGGTTAGGAATGGATTTTCAGATTGCAACTATTGTAAACAAAGAGGATTTAATTGCTGTTGCAGGATTGGGAAACGAGGGTGAGCCCGGGTTTGAAGCTAAGTTGCTGAATTTATGTCGGGGCATCCATAGGTACTCGCAATATATTTATTTGACTGAAAACAGTAATCCCTATACCGCATGGATTTATGAAAGGAACGGAAGAGGCTACAAAAGAGTTCATGGATTTAAAAACGGCATCTTTACCGCTCATATGTTAAGTCCCGATGGGCAAGGCAGAAGCGAGTATAGCGCTCTTTCTTATGTTAATGCTGTTGCTTCAAGAACTATCAATCGCGACCCCGCACAAATAGAGAATATTTTAGGTGTGGTTATTGATCCCGGGGATTTGAATTCCAGGATTTCTCCTCAACCTGATCACTTGCCCGAATGCAACGTTTCCTGGCCGTCTAGTGGCAGGCCGGCATAATTTAGACGGAAATCTGCCCGGTTTATTTTAGATAACTAGTGCCCAAGCTAGCTTCGTTTTTGTGCTACTATTAAAAGGCAGCCTCTGGTTGCTTCTATTAAATTATTAAGTTAAAAGTTAGAAAATATTATGAATTTCATATATACCCTTTTAGGGGTTCTAGTTGTTATCGTTCTATGGGTGATTGTTGCTTACAATCGCTTTGTTAAGTTAGTAAACAGGGCCAAAGAGAGCTGGGCGGATATCGACGTTCAGTTAAAGAGGCGATACGACTTAATTCCTAATTTAGTTAATACTGTTAAAGGTTATGCGGCACACGAAAAGGGAGTTTTTGAGGCGGTAACAGAAGCCAGAACTCGGGCCATGAATGCTGAAATTAAAGGCGATGTCAAAGGAATCGCTGCGGGAGAAAATATGCTGGCAGGCGCTTTGAAATCAATGTTTGCTGTAGCCGAAAATTATCCTGATCTTAAAGCCAATCAGAATTTCTTGGAACTTCAAAGAGAATTGTCTGATACTGAGAATAAGATTCAGGCAGCACGTCGTTTCTACAATACGAATGTCAGAAATCTAAACATCGGCTTGGAGTCTTTTCCGTCAAACATTGTTGCCAATCTTTTCCGGTTTGCCAAAATGGAATTTTTTGAACTTGGAGAAGGAGAGGGAAGAGAACCCGTCAAGGTTAGTTTCTAAGAAAAACAAGAAGCGAACATGATGAGCGACTATGTTTTTCTTAACCCTGTTAAATACAAAATCTTTGATTTTGTCCTTTCGCCTCGGGCGAAAGATTTAACAGGGTGATGATTTTATATAGTCGTTTCATTCCTTAAAAATCAATCATGAACATCTACCACGAACAAGATAAAAATATCCGGAAGACTTGGTTTCTCATGTTTTTCTTTTTGGTTTTTGTTGTGGTGATTGGTTGGTTAGTCAGTTGGTATTCGAATACGCCGGTGCTTCTTTACGTCGCAGTTATTTTTGCTGTTTTTACTAACTTTTTCAGTTACTGGTATTCCGATAAGATTGTCATAAAGATGACTCGAGCCAAGCCGGTGACCTCCGAATCCCACAGAGAATTTTGGAATGTTGTTGAAAATCTTTCGATCACCGGCGGTCTTCCGATGCCTAAACTTTATTTTATAGAAGATCCTGCTCCCAACGCTTTCGCTACTGGCCGTAACCCAGAAAACTCAGCAGTAGCCGTAACTACCGGCCTCCTTCAAATTTTGGATAAAACGGAACTCGAAGGGGTTATTGCTCATGAGCTTTCCCACATAGGTAATCGGGACATGCTGGTCTCGACTATTGCGGTAGTTCTAGTCGGCTTCTTGGCTATCCTTTCTGATATTTTTTTGAGATCAATTTCTTGGGGCGGTGGCCGACGTGATAATCGTGGAGGAGGCGGAGCTATCTTCGCAATTTTAGCGGTTGTTGCCATAATTTTAGCGCCGATTGCTGCGCAACTTATTCATTTCGCGGTTTCTCGTAAAAGAGAATTTTTAGCTGATGCTTCCGGGGCTTTACTAACCAGATATCCGGAAGGCTTAGCCAGAGCTTTAGAGAAGATTGGTAGTTACGAGGCACCGATGAGGCGTCCCAACCATGCCACGGCTCACCTATTTTTATCTAATCCCTTTGGTGCTGAAAAAAAGCAGTTTTTCAATAAAATATTTTCTACTCATCCCCCGATGGAAGATAGGATTTCTGCTTTAAGAGAAAAAGATTATGGCGGTAATTAAAAAAAGCATAACCACTTCTCGCCCCGTAGCTTCGCCGCAGGCGAATGGTTCTGGGGCCCGTCGATGGAAGACAGAATCAGGGCTTTGAGAGAAAAATCATGACAATGTTTAAAACTTTGGAAATATATTCTACAGTTTCCGAAAAGCCAAATTTTTTCGATAGACTTTTGGCTAAAAGCTTGCTTAAACTTTTTCCCAGTTTTATTACTCCTAATAGAGTAACAACTTTCAGATTTATAACTATTCCTTTTATCTTATTTCTGTTTTGGCAGGGCTATAACGGGTGGGGGGTTATTTTGTTTACCATCTCGGCTCTTTCTGACGCGGTTGACGGGGCTTTGGCCAGGACAAGAAGTCAGATAACCGATTGGGGCAAACTTCACGACCCTCTAGCTGACAAACTTCTCATAGGAAGTGTCGGAGCATTTGTCGTTTCCTTGCATCTTAGTATTTATTTGATCGCTACAATAATAATAATTGAGCTTTTCTTGATTTTTAACGCTTTATTCAAAATTAGAAAAGGCCACTATACTATTACTGCTCTTTTGCCAGGGAAAATTAAAATGATTCTCCAATCTTTTGGTGTGGGTTTTGTTTTGCTTTTTATCCTTCTACCTTCTTTTACTTGGCTTTTAACTTTGGCCACGGCGCTTCTTTATCTTTCAATATTTTTTGCACTGGTTAGCTTAATCGTTTACAGTTCCATTTAGAACTTTTGTGTTTGGCGCACTCCTGCGTTATCTGCGTCGCTCAAACCCTCACTGTATATAACATACACTTCAGGTTCTCTCTCCTGGATGCCTTGGATTGCATCCAAACACAAAAGTTCTAGAGGCTTTGTTTTTTCGATTATTTGTTATAAGTTATAGGTTGGTTTGTTAGGAGGCGTCGCATTGAGCCTCTTCGGCTCATCCGCCGTTGAGGCGGAAGTGATTAAATTTTCTTTTGCGCGGAGGGTTCGCATAGTGGTCTATTGCGCCACGTTGGAAACGTGGTATGTCGAAAGGCATCAAGGGTTCGAATCCCTTACCCTCCGCGCAGTAGAAAATTATTGTCGGGAGAAAGCGTGTATACCGCAAGGTATCGAGAGTTCGAACATCAATCAACAAACACCGCCAATAGAAACTTCGCGATTTTAAAGCATCTTTCCGCTGACTTTTTTCTTCCAAATTTTGGATTTCGAAGCGATCGTAATAAAAAAAGAATCCTCGCGTCTTTGATTGTAAGAGGTCGGAATAGAATCGATATTAAAAAAATAATAAAAAAACAATGGGAATTATTCTTTGGATTATTTTCGGTGGTTTAGTCGGTTGGTTAGCGTCAATCATTATGGGAACAGACGCACGACAAGGAGTCATTCTGAATATTGTCGTGGGAATTGTTGGAGCGCTTCTCGGCGGATGGATTATGTCTTTTTTTGGAGAAACCGGGGTAACCGGATTCAATATTTACAGTTTTCTGGTAGCTCTGTTGGGAGCGGTAGTTTTAGTTGCTATAGTAAAATTAATAAACTTGTAGTAAGTATAAAATAGGATAGTAGGATTACGTAGTCAGGA
>Ga0210057_1003287_pt1 | contig 22406 bp, 28 predicted proteins | sample CryGeyCG2114_010_2_FD_183968 | JGI IMG/M metagenome (GOLD analysis project Ga0210057, IMG submission 183968) | Groundwater microbial communities from aquifer - Crystal Geyser CG10_big_fil_rev_8/21/14_0.10 (SPAdes) (version 2) | ecosystem: Environmental > Aquatic > Deep subsurface > Groundwater ...
ATAGAGTTTAATGACTTAGCTTCTTTTTCCCATGAATTAACAGATTTTTTAGTTTCCCGCCCAGAAGAAATTCTTCAAGTTTTAGAAGTAGCTTTAGAAGAATCTGGCTTAGTTTCTAATCCTAGAATTAGGTTTTTCAGTTTGCCTGAAGCATATTCAGAAAAAATAAGAAATTTAAGAGCAAAACATCTTAATAAGCTGATTCAAATTGAAGGGATTGTTCGTCAAGCTAGTGAAGTAAGGCCACAAGTAGTAAATGCAAAATTTGAATGTCCTTCTTGCGGAACTATCTTGTCAGTACTTCAAATAGAAAGTAAGTTTCGTGAACCTTCAAGATGTAGTTGTGGAAGAAAAGGTGGTTTTAGATTAGTAACTAAAGATATGGTAGATGCACAAAGAATAGTTATAGAAGAAAGTCCTGAATCTCTTATAGGGGGAGAACAACCAAGAAGGATTTCTATTTTTCTAAAAGAAGATTTAGTTGAGCCAAAAATGGAAGAAAAAACAACCCCTGGCTCAAGAGTAAGAATTATGGGGATATTAAAGGAAATTCCTAGGCTAAGCCAGGCAGGAGGCGTATTAACAAGATATGATATAGCAATAGAAGCAAATAATATTATTCCCCTCGAAGAAAGTTTTTTGGAGTTGGATATTAATGAGGAAGATGAGAGGCAGATTAAAGAATTAGCAGCAGACCCAAAAGTGCTTGAGAAATTTGTTGAAAGCATTGCCCCTAGTATTTATGGTTATGAAGAAATAAAAAAAGCTTTAGTCTTGCAATTATTTGGGGGCGTTAAAAAAGTAAAGGGAGATAGAACACAAACTCGGGGTGACACTCATGTCTTATTGGTAGGAGATCCTGGAGTAGCTAAATCTCAGATGTTAAAATTTATTTCTAGTATAGCCCCAAAAGGAAGATATGTTGCTGGAAGAGGGACTACTGGTGCCGGATTAACAGCAACAGTAGTAAGAGATGAATTCTTAAGAGGATGGAGTTTAGAAGCAGGAGCCATGGTATTAAGCAATAAAGGAATTGTTTGCATAGATGAGATAGAAAAAATGGACGAGCAGGAAAGAAGTGCTATGCATGAAGCTCTAGAGCAACAGACAGTAACAATAAGCAAAGCTAATGTTCAGGCATGTTATTCTGAAGATACAGAAATACTTACTGAAAAAGGGTGGAAAAAATATGGCGAAGTAGGGGAATTAAAAATAGCCCAGTATAACACAAAAGATAAAACAATAAAATTTTTGCCGCACAAAGGGCTTTATATATATGATTATAATGGAAAAATGTACCATTTCAAAAATAAGCGGAATGATATATTAGTAACTCCAAATCACACAATGCTGATTAAAAGAGAGAAAGCAAAAGCATATGAAAAAATTAATGCAGAAGATATAAAATCTTATAGATTTCATATATTAAACTCTGGAGAATTTATAGGAGATGATAATGAATTTCTTATTCTTCCCGGAATAAAGCATAAGCAGAAAAGAAAACATATAAAATATATTCACCAACACAATAGTAAAAAAATTCCAATGGATTTATGGCTTGAGTTTTTAGGGTATTATATAACTGAAGGGGGGATAGAAACTATTCCAACTATAGGAATAGTGCAGAAAAAAGGTATTAATAGTGAAAAAATAAAAACTTGCTTAAGAAAATTAACTAGGGTTTTGGGATGCTCTTTGTCCGAAATAGATTGTGATAGATATATCAGATTTAAAATAACTCAAACACAGCTATATGAGTATTTAAAAAACTTTGGAAAAAATTGTTATGAAAAAAATTTAAAAATAAATTTTTCTGAATTCTCGAAAAGACAATTAATGATTTTATATAAAGCAATGATGTTGGGTGATGGCTCTTCATTAAAAGACGATTTCGGATCTACATCTAAAAAATTAATAGAGGAATTTCAGACTATTTCGTGCCTAATAGGAAAATCATGCTCACAGAATGTACAATATAAAGAAGGTTATAGAAGAAAACGGAAAACAATGTATCGTGCAACACTCTCTGACCGAAAAGAGATGATAATTAAAAAGAACTCTGTATCAAAAATAGATTATTCGGGAAAAGTTTTCTGCTTTTCTACACAAACGGGTTTTTTTATAACAAGAAGAAATGGAAAAATTGCAATTCAAGGAAATACTTTGCGTGCGGAAACATCTGTGTTGGCAGCTGCAAATCCAAAATTTGGAAGATTTGACCCTTACCAGACAGTATCTAGCCAAATAGACATTCCTCCTACATTAATCAACAGGTTTGATGTAATTTTTGTTATAAAAGATATTCCAGAAAGAGCAAAAGATGAAGCTATAGCTACACATGTTTTATTAGAACATCAGCAACCAGAAGCTAAAGCACCAATTGAAAGAGATTTATTTAGAAAATATATTGCTTATGCAAAACAGAAAATGTTTCCTAAATTAACTGATGAAGCAGTGCAAGAAATAAAAAAATTTTACGTGGACTTGCGTAATATGCCCCAATCTATAGACCAGCCTACTAAACCTCTTCCTATATCAGCCAGACAATTAGAAGCTTTGATTAGATTATCCGAAGCAAATGCTAGATTAAGATTAAGCAAAAAAGTTACAAAACAGGATGCAAAAGTTGCAATTGATTTGATGAAGTATTATCTGATGCAGGTAGGTTATGATTATGAGACAAAAACCTTTGATATTGACAGGATAGCTACCGGCATGTCTACATCTCAGAGAGGTAAAGTCTTGCTGGTAAGAGAAACTTTATCAAGATTAGAATCCAGATTAGGAAAATTTATTCCAATAGAAGAAATTATTAAGGAATTAGAAGGGAAATTGGAAATTAAAGATGTAGACGAATCTTTAGATAAATTAACAATTTCCGGAGATATTTTCCATCCTAGAAAAGGATTCGTACAGAGGATGTAATAAGGAGAAAAATGACAGATGATAAAAAACCAGGGGTGGGATTTGGTATTATGATGTTAAAAAATGGAAAAGTTTTGTTGGGAAAAAGGAACGATAATCCTGAAAAAGCAGATTCTAAACTGCATGGAGAGGGAACGTGGACTATGCCTGGAGGAAAATTGCATTTCCAAGAATCTTTTGAACAAGGAGCAATAAGAGAAGCAATGGAGGAAACAGGAATCAAATTAAATAAAGTTAAAGTTATTTGTGTGAATAATGACAAAGTTGATGATGCACATTTTGTTACAATAGGCTTATTTTCAGATGATTTTGAAGGAGAACCAAAAATAATGGAACCTGATGAGATTACTGAATGGTGCTGGTTTGATTTAAAAAGTCTTCCATCTAAAATCTTTTTCCCAAGCGCAAAAGTTTTAAAAAATTATAAAGGGGGAGTTTTTTATTTAAACTAAAAATGGTAGGAGAAATAATGCAGCGAGCCACAGCATACAAATTAAGAGTAGGAGATATACTAAAAGGAAAGCCTGTTATAAACGAGGAAAGATTTAATTTCTTAGAGTTAGGCAACAAACAAATCTTGCGAGTAAATTTAGTAGCAAATGTAATTGAGAGATATGAAGCAGAAGGAGAAAAAAAATATATTAGCTTAACAATAGATGATGCATCAGGACAGATTAGAGTAAAAATTTTCGGTGAAGATACAGAAAAATTTAAAGAAATAGGACAAGGAGACACCATAATTGTAATAGGAATGCTAAGATCTTTCAATAATGAATTATACATTACTCCAGAAATTATCAAGGTTCAAGATCCTAGATATCTGCTTGTAAGAAAACTCGAATTAGAAAAAGAAGTACCTAAAGAGACAAGTAAAGAAGAAATTAAAGCTGTAAAAGACCAGATAATAGACATGATAAAGAAAGCTGAAGATAATGGAGGAATAGATACTGACAAGTTAATAATGGAAGTTAAAGCCTCTCCAGAAATAATAAATCAGGAAATTACAAAATTATTAGAAGAAGGTTTAGTTTACGAGCCTCGTCCTGGAAAAATCAGGTATCTAGGTTAATCAAATAAACTTGGCAAATCTTTCTCATGTTTCCTAATAAATCTTGCTGTTCTTCTATCTCCTCCAATCAAAAACATATCCTCTATCGCTTCAGCTTTTTCTAAACTCATTTCTTCTGAGTTTAATACTGTTAAAAGTTGTCTCCTTAGCTGTTTTTCTCTTCTCATTTCAGCTATTGTGCCGTCAATTGCCAAAGTTGTAAGACAACAAAACCACCCAATTAAATACGGTAAAAAATGAGAAAAATTATTATACACATCATTAACTACATAACTTAAATAGTCAAACCCCGCCATAATTTAACTAGTAATTTGAAGTTTAAATTCTTTTCGTCATCTTTAAATACCAAGAAAATAGCATATTTTTATGGAAACCTATGAAAAATTATTAGAAGAAGCATACAAGAAGATAAAGCCAATTGAAAGCAAGGAAAGATTTATAGTGCCAGAAATAGAGAGTCATATAGAAGGAATCAGAACTATGATATCAAATTTTCTTCAAATCTGCTCTTATCTAAGAAGAAATCCAGAACATTTAGAAAAATTTCTGCAGAAAGAATTAGCAGCCTCAAGCAAAATTGATGGTACTAGATTAATTTTTGTAAAAAAAATCCCATCAAAAAAAATTGATGAAAAAATAGCTTTTTACATAGAAAAATATGTTATATGTAAAGAGTGCAAAAAACCAGATACAGAACTAATTAAGCAAGATAATTTTACATTTATTCATTGTCTAGCTTGTGGAGCCAAACATAGTATAGCAAAAATCTAATCAATAGCAAGATTTTTAAATCAAAATTGCTAGTTAGAAAGGTAAAATAAAACATAAAGGAGGCAAAATGACAGAAGCATATTGCGTTAAATGCAGGAAAAAAGTGCAAATGAAAGACGGAAAAGTAGGAGCAACAAAAAGAGGAGTAAAAATGACTAAAGGTAAATGTCCTTCTTGCGGCACAACCGTCTGTAGAATTGGTGGTTAAGTCTACTTTTATTTTTAGACTTCAGAATTCTTTCTGAATTCTGATAGCTGTCAAGAATCTTAGATTCTTGAAGTTTTGAATTTAGACTTTTTTAATATTTATTATAAATCAATTAACTGTTAATTTTAAATTAGATTTTCTTTTTTATTTACTTAAGTTTAAATATTACTGTATTTAGATAGATTAATGTTAATAAAAATACACAAATCATATAGATTATTAGTAGCTGTCTGCGATAAAGAATTATTAGGCAAGACATTTGAGCAAGGTTTAAAAATATTAGAAGTAAGAGAAAGCTTCTTTAATGGAGAAGAGAAAGAAGAAAAAGAAATTATAGAATTAATGAAATCTCTAGCTAGAGAAGATGCAACTTTTAATATTATAGGCAAGAAATCCTGTCAAGCAGGATTAAAAGCAGGAATTATAAGCAAGGAGGGAATAAAAAAAGTTTCTAATATTCCATTTGCCTTAGTTTTATTATAAAGATTTAAAAATCTTCTAAATCTACTTTTAACATGGAAACTAACAATCAGCCAGTAATAAGAGCAAGATTACCGAGAGGTAAAGAAGTTCTAGGAATAATAGAACAGAGAGTAGGAGGAACAAGAATGATAGTTAGATGTATAGATGGTAAAAGCAGAAATTGCAGGGTTCCTGGAAGATTAAAAAGAGCTTTATGGCTTAGGGAAGGAGATATTGTAATAGTAGAACCTTGGGAATTTAATAATGAAAAAGGAGATGTCTTATTTAAATATAATCCAACACAAATTCAATGGTTAAAAAATAAAGGATATCTTAAAACCATGATAGACGAGTTTTAGCATGTCGGAAATCAAAGATTTCCGAACACTGTCAGGAATTTCATTCCTGAAGTTTAGCAAAATGAAAATAATAATTAATAAATGCTGAAAGGAGCAGAGTTTTTATATTTAACAAAATAAAAAATGATTAATAAATGTTGAAATATAAGGTTCTAATAAAATGTTTTTAGAAAAAGAAATAATAAAAAAAATTCTAAGAAACAAGAAAAAGTTAGAAAGCAAACTCAAAGTTAAAATTATTATTAAAGATAGTAAGATAGAAATTATAGGAGATGAATTTGATATTTATATAGCAGAAAATGTTTTGGAAGCTTTAGAAAGAAATTTTCCTTTGAATATAGCTTTACTGCTTTTAGAAGAAAGCTATTTATTAAAAAATTTGTTAATCAAAAGCATTACAAACAGAAAAAATTTGTCAGCAATTAGAGCAAGAATAATTGGTACAGAAGGAAAAACCTTAAAATTAATGTCTGAATTATCAGAATGCTACATCACTTTAAATGATAATACTGTAAGTATTTTAGGCTCAACAGAAAAAATAAAAGATGCAGAAAATGCGATTAGGAGCTTAATTTTAGGAAGTAAACAGGCAAATGTTTACAAATACTTAGAAAAAGCAAGAAAAAAAGTTCATAATGAAGATCTAGGATTAAAAATAAAAGAGTAAGTTTAAAAAATACCTTTTCTCTTCTATAGTTGAGTCCCGGTAGCTCAGACTTTCACAAAAGAAAGGAGCAACAGGTAGAGCACATGACTGTTAAATTCTACCTAAAGTAGACCCATTGATATCATGGGGTCGGAGGTTCGAGTCCTCCCCGGGACGCTTTATTTTTACGACTCTCTTAAATATCCCCAATTATGCAACTTGTCAGAATCCTCAAACCATCTATCCCCTATATCTTTTCTATAGTACATATGAGGAATCATAATATTTTTTGTTCTGTTATAAAGTTGTTTTTGAGCTTGCTTCACTGTCTGCCCTGTCCCACAAACAATCAATGCAACTCCTGTCTCCCCTGTTATAACCCATTCCCCATCTATTCTCTTTAAATCCTCTATATGCACCCCTTCAACCGGCTTCTTAAAGAATATAATAGAATCTTTTGACTGAATTTCAAAAGTTTTTTTATCTTTAAATGGGAAAGGAGGAACAACAATTCTTAAACCAATTTGAAATCCGCTTTTTAGTCTCCATTGAGGTTTATTGCCTCTTGCTAATTCATACAAAAACTCTCCTATTGGAGTTAACATTCCCTCTTGTTGAATGCTAATAGTAGGATACCCAAACCTTGATGTCCATTCTAAAGGATAAATTCCGTTGCCATTTACAATACAGTTGATATCAATATAACCAACATACTTTTCCTCAGCAAGTTTTGGCTCCAATTTCTTTAAAGTATTATTAAATAACTTGTTTGGCTCACTCCAGAACATTAAAGTATTGCCACACCAACAAGGTTTTCCATTTCTTCTTACATACATAATATGATTTTTAACATTAGCACAATAAACTGTCCCGTTATAATCTATTATTTTCATATCTCTCTTATCAATCCAGGAATTAAGTTTTTTTACTCTTTCTAATATCTCATATTGAATCCTTGATGAATTTGCATAATGGTCCTCTATCTGTATCCTTTCCCTTCTTATTTTTCTCTCTTTGATTACTCCAATCCTCCCAATTTTTAAAAGAAGTTCTTGAATGTCATCTACCATTTTCCTTGAAGAAGTATAAAAGATTCTAAATCTGTTTTTCATTTTAGTCCCGTCACCAAGACAATACCAATCTAAAAAAATTTCAATCTGTCTCTTGCTCAATTCTTTTATAAATTTAGGAATAAATTTTGTCGGAGCCTTGCCAAAAGTTTCTAAATAAACTGCAAGCTGTTTATTGTAAGTATAAAATTCATTCTTCCCCTTGGTGAATTCAAAAGGTGATTTTTTTAATAGTTCTTCTATTATTGTTCTTTTCTCTAAAATTTTTTGGGCTACAGTTATTTTACCATATGAAACACAACCATCTGCTAACCATATCCCAAGAAATGCTACCCAATCATCCATTGGTATTTTTATCTCTGGAGTTGCATGAAAAATAACTTGTCTACCTTCATAATGCCCGATAGGGACAGAAGGTAAAGAAAAATATTTCATCTCAACTCCAAACCAATTCCCTGTTCTTTTTATTAAAGATTGATATTCTAAATCTCTAGCTTTCACAAACATAAATCTTCTATTGTTTTTATTTTTTGCGCTACTTTGTGGGCTAACATACATATTATGGTCAAGTGTAACGCAAATATCTAAAGTTTGATTCTGGATTAACATTAATTTTTTATGGTGATTAAAAGACACAATTATTGTTGGCTTATGAAACTCTATTGAATCATCTAAAGGATTTAAAGTGCATATTTTATCTTTGTAACTTACGTCCTTAAAGAATTTCCAGCCACTATCTGTCAACACTTCTGTTTTATCATCGTAACATCCCATCTCTCCGGTAGACGGTCCTATTTCTCCAGGAAATAATTTTTTATGCTCAAAATTTACATTTATAGGGTAAATAAATTCCTTACCATTAAAAAAAGCTCCAACAGCAACTTCTACTCCAACAACTCTTTTTTGCAATTGAAAAACAGGAATTTTTTTTGATAACGCTTTTCTGTAATCATCTAAAACCTGTATTACATCTTTTCCGTCCTCTTCTTCTCCAACAAAAAGAAGTCTTTTCATATTTTGAGCTTCCCCGCTAGGTTTTATAACATATCTGTCAGGATTTTCCTTAACAAATATTATAGCTTCTTCAAAAGAAGTAAATTCTCTATAAGGAAGTATTGGAACTCCTGCTTTTTTCAACTCTTCTTGCCCAAAAGCCCTATCATCTTCTAATCTGTCAGTATAAGGGGTACCACCAACAACAAATTTTCCTTGTTCTCTTAATTTTTTAGCTTTTGTTCCTTGTCCTAATACATCATCAAATAAAATAACATCAGCCCAACCAACTTCATTTTCCCAGTTATCAACTTTAGTAACAAATCCATCTCCAACCTCTTTTTCAGATTCTTCTTGGGTATAGTACTTTACATTATGTCCTTCTTTCACAATCTGCCATGCAAGGTCTGTCGCAAGAGCATCAATTGTAATAAAAAGAAAATTTTTTGGCTCCATTTCTTTTTGTTCAAAAAATTTCAACAAATTTTTATAAATATTTTTATTCATTAAAGTTATTAAATCTTTCGTTCCTACTTGTAAGATACTCCTTATAAAAAATTTTGAATTTATTTTTATCGATGGGAAAATAAAAGATATATATCAATTAAATTTATAAAAAATAAAAGTAGAAAAATTTTAGAAATATTTTTATATTCTTATATCCTTAAATAAACATGGAAAAGTTAGTTGTCTTTGATGTTGATGGTGTTTTAATTGATACCGAGTTAGGAAGCTTTAAAGATTTGGGGGTTATGTTAGGAAAAGAAAAAGAAATTAAAAAACATCATGAAGAATATGAAAGAAGAAAATATTTAGGGCCCTGGGGTTTAGAGGAACTTGCTACAATTTTCACAGGAATAAAAGAATCAGAAATAAAAAAAGCTGTTAAGAATTTATTAAAAAGAAAATTAATGCCTGGAATAAGAGAAACTATTGATGAGTTAAAAAGAAGAGGCTATTTGGTTGTTAGCTATTCTTCTTCTCCTATATGGATTATGTCTGAATTGCAAGAGGAATATGGATTAGATGATGTTCTAGGCAATATTGTTGAGGTGAGAGATGGAAAAGTTACTGGAAAATTATTAAAAAAAGTAGATAGATATGCAAAAGCAGAAAGATTAAGAAGATTTATGGAAGAAAGAGGAATAGCAAAAGAAGATACTTATGTTATAGGCGACTCATTAACTGACTTACCAATGGCTGAATATGGAAGATTTATTGCTTTTAATGCTGATAAACAAGAGGTAAAAGATAAAGCTGAATTTGTGATTAATAAAAAAGACTTAAGAGAAATTTTGAGATATATTAATCAATAAATTTTTATACTCCTTTTTCTACATATTAAAAGGAGATTGTTAAAGAACCATTGGTGCTTTAAAATGGATTTAGACAAAGCAATAAAAGAAAGACATTCTGTCAGGAGATATACTTCAAGAGCTCCTGACTGGAGAAAGATAATTGAAGCAATAGATGTGGCTAGATTAGCCCCTTTAGCTGGCAACATTCCTACAATAAAGTTTATATTAATAACAGAAGATGATAAAATATCTCAGTTAGGAGAAGCATGCCAGCAAGATTTTGTTGGTACAGCAAAATATATTTTAGTTGTATGCACAGATGCTTCTCAATCAACAAGAAGCTATGATGAAAGAGGTTATAGATATGCAACACAGCAAGCAGGAGCAGCAATAGAAAATTTTCTTCTTAAGCTTGTTGATTTAGGATTAGCTAGTTGCTGGATTGGAGCCTTTTCTGACGAACAAGTAAAAAGAATTTTACAAATACCAGAAAATGTTTCAGTAGAAGGTTTATTTCCTATAGGTTATGAGATGCCACCAAAAACAAAACAAAAAAGCAAACCAAATTTAGACTCTATTCTTTATTTCAATATCTGGAAAAATAAGTATATGAAATCTATCAAGAAGCCAGAAGCTGATTAAGTTTGTGGGTTTTCTTATTTTTAGATTCTTTCTAAAATACTAATTATTAATACAATAAGCATAATAATTTTTCCTATTTTCATTCTTTTTCTTTCCTCCCCCTTTCTTCAGATTTAAAAAATATCATAAAAAAATTTATGTTAAACTATTTATAAGCAGGGGGTTCCCCTACCTTTTTGTTTTTCTCCAGTATTTACAAATATAGGGTTAAAATTTCAGAAATAAATTTATTTTTTTTAAAAAATAAAAAGATAGCCTTCCCCGAAGGGAAGGCCAGAATTAAAAGACTAAGGGAAAACATTATTAAGCAGCTATCTGTCATCAACGGCCTTGGTTGATATATAGCATTTATGCCATATTTGGAAACCTTTTCTAAAGGTTTATCTGAAAACTTCTATTCCCAAATCTGACATCTCTCTGTTCATAGGTTGATTATCAGCATAACTTGGCTTTCCTAATATGTAAGGACTTTTTACTCCTGTCATAATTGTAATAACCCTAACTTTTCCTGCAAATTCCTTGTTTATTCTTGCGCCAATTATTACTTGTGCTTCTGAATTCAAATTCTCTGAAACCATTTGTCCTATTGTACTAAATTCTTCTAACTTCATATCAGGTCCTCCTGTAATATGTATCAATGCTCCACTAGCTCCTTTGTAATCAACATCTAATAGGGGGTGTGATAAAGCTTGCTTTACTGCTTCTTCAACTCTGTTTGCAGTATCACTTTCACCAATTCCAATGCAACTAACATCGCCATTCTTCATTATAGCTGAAACATCAGCATAGTCAAGATTAATCAATGAAGGCAAGGTAATAGTTTCCACTATTCCTTTAATCATTGTACTGACTAATTCATTTGCAACAGCAAATGCCTGTTCTATTGGGAGATTGCCTGCAATATCCACTAGTCTGTTATTGTCAATTACAATTACTGTATCTGTAACCTCTCGTAACTCTTGCAAACCAAATTCTGCTTTGTCAATTCTAGCTTTTTCACAGTCAAAAGGCATTGTCACTACACTTATAACAATAGATCCTGCTTCTTTTGCTAATTGCGCAAATACTGGAGCAGCTCCTGTTCCTGTTCCTCCACCTTCTCCTGCTATTATGAAAACCATGTCAGCTCCTGAAACTGATTTCTTTATTTCAGAAAGAGCTTCTTTCGCTGCCTCTCTTCCTTTTTGTGGATATCCACCACAACCTAAACCTCTTGTCAACTCTTTTCCAATCAAAATTTTTTCATCTGCTTTTGTTATACTAAGATGTAAGGCATCTGTATTTGCTCCATATACTGTGGCTCCTGCAATTCCTTTATTAAAAAGCCAGGTAATTGTATTACAGCCTCCACCTCCAACACCAAAAACCTTAATGTTCGCTTTTCCTGCCTTTAACTCATCAAAGTTTATGCTGTGGGTAGCTGCATTTTCAATAGCTTCTTTTGCAAAATCTAACACCATTTTTTATTTCTATGACCTCCTTTCAATCATTTTGCAGAACTTAAATAACCAAAAAGTTTAAATACTAGTTCTGCTTATATTTTTTATTAAGAAAACATGGGGTTATACATACCGCTAAGTGTGTATAAAAAAATTCACCTCTAATTCACACAAACACATCGATTTAAATTCGCCAAAATTTAAATCAATTAAGAATATCTATTTCTTGAACTTTATAAATCTTTTGTTGATTGAATATACATATCAAAAATGCATAAATTTATAAAAATCTTAAATTTTAAATAAATTACATAAAGGAGGGCAAAAAAATGTTATCTGATATACCGAAGAAACTAGAAAAAGTTGACAAAAAGCTTATTGACCAAGAAATTTTAAGAGCAGGAATGATAGCAGAGTTAGATGCTGTTTCTTTATACGAACAAATGGCTGCAATGACTTCTGACGAGAAAATAAAAGAAACCCTTTTTGATATAGCGAAAGAGGAGAAGACTCACGTTGGAGAGTTTCAAGCTTTGCTTTTACAAAGAGACAAGGAACAAGAAGCAGAATTGAAAGAAGGCGAAAAAGAAGTTAGATAATTAGCCGATTAATTTTTAATTACTTTTTGATTTTAATTTCAAATTTACTTCTCTTATTTTTTCTCTTGTTTCAATAACAAAAACTCTAAAGTTTTCTTCATCTAGTAAATTATCTAAACATTCTTGATGCGCAAATTCCATTCTTTCACTTTTTTCAGACGTAAAATAAAAACATAAAACTCTTCCTTGTTGTCTTCCCAAGCAGACATTGCAACTTCCCCTTTCTACTTCCCTATAATCTCCCCTCCTATACTTTCCTAAAATTTCTTTTATTTTTCCTATATATCTAGAACTTGCCATTTTAAATCAAATCCTTGAATTTTTTAATTTTTTCTCTTGCCCTTTCTAATTTACTATTTGCCTCTTTCACAATTAATTTCAAATAGCTATCATTAACCAATAATCTTCCTTTATCCATTATCGGCAACTCTAATTTTTCGGTAGACATTAACTCTAAAATAACTCTTTTTCCTGAAGCTATCATTCCACTTCTCTTCCATCCTGCTATTCTTGCTTTATTTAGCAACTTCAATCCAGAACCCAAATCAACACAAGCAACATGAAGAATACAAGACTCTTGTTTAAAGTAGATTAATCTAGAATATTTTTTACTTGCATTTTCTAATTCTTTTTTCAACTGAGAAAAAGAAATTTTCTCATGAGTTTTGAAAAGAAAGACATTTTTCGCTTTCTCAGGAAGAGCTTTAATTAAAACAATTCTTCCTGCACATGAAGATGTAGTATAATATTCTTTCTTCTCATTTATTTTTTTACATAAGTCAGCAATTCCTTTATCAACTTCTCCTTCATTGCTTTTATCTTCTCTATTAAGTTGTTTTTTCTTAGATTCTAAAAAGTTCATTTTAAATATAAGCGACGGGAGGGAATCGAACCCTCCTCGTCTTGGTCTACAGCCAAGTGCTCGCCATAAGCTCCGTCGCATTAAGGTTGCTTTGCTTTATTCCATAAAAACTTAAAATAACTTGTCATAGCCAATATAATATCTTCACTCTTAATTAAAACAACGCGTGGTTTTTCTTTAGTCATGATATATAATAATAAAATATCCCTATAAAAAGACATCTCTATATCTCCCATACCATATAGATTAGCATATCTAACTTCTGTATTAGGAGATTCCGCTCTTTTAGCGTTTTCATGCCAATCATAAACAGCTATAAATTTTATTCCCTTCTTAATTCTTTTCCTAAAAAAACTATCTATCCAAAATTTTATTCCAGGATATTCTGCTAATACTCCTTCTTTCCCTATAGCATAAACATATTCACCTCTTTTTAGTATAAGAACGTGCTCAATTATCCTTTTTATTTCATCAACTCCTTCATGAACCTCTACAACAAACTCCTCTTTTGGAATTTTTATACCACTAAATTTTTCAGCTTCCTTGACAAAACCTTGAATTTCTTTTTCTTTTTCTTGTAAAAAAGAAATTTTCTCTTTGTATAGTTCAGAAATTCTTTCTACCCTTGTAACAGAAAAGTATTTGGTTTTCTCTATAACTGAAGAAAAGACTAACCTCTTTTCGATTAATCTTTCTAAAATTCTATACAAATTTGAACGATTAAGTCTTGTTTCTCTTGATAATTGACTTGCTGTTTTTGTCCCTTTATATAACAAAGACAAATAAAGTTTAATTTCGCCATCTGTCAGTCCAATCTCTTTCAAAATCTCAATTTTGTCTTCCATAGCGAGAATAAGCAAGCCCAATTTATAAATCTGTTGTTTTGTTGCGCAACAACAAAACTATTTATAATCCTGCAAATAAGTTAAGGTATGAATGATGAACAAGAGAGAGCTAAGGGGAAGTTACTTTCAAGACTCCTGTTGATTAGATCAGATCTACAAGGAGAATATAAGAAACATCTGGAAGAAGAAACCAGGGCAATGTTGGAAGAAGTCCAGAGTAATGTTGAAATGATGATAAAAAGTTTGATTAAGGAGAAAAAATGAGTATAATAAAAAACGAAGAAATAAGCAATTTTAATAGAAGTTCATTTATTAAAAATTTATCTCAAAAATATAATATAAGTACAGAGGAGATATTAGAAACTTTATTAGACGCCGATATATGCTATAAAAAAATAAAGAAGGAGATTAAATTTCCTGAGAAGAGTTACCATGTTATAAAAAAAGGCATTGGTCCCATAATCACAAAGTATGGAAAATTTCATCAGATATTATTTGAGATAAATGATGCATGGAAGGATTATTTAGTTATAGTAAAAGCAAGAATAGATCCGGGTTCAATGTTGCCAGTGTTTGATAAAACAAAAGAAATTTATCTTAGAATAGACTCTGGATGTTCTTCTGGACAATTATTTGGAGATATGACCTGTGAGTGTAGGGATCAGCTAGATTTGTCAATGAATATTTTAAGTAAAAAGCCTCAGGGCTTAATAATACACATCCCCTATCAAGATGGAAGAGGAAAAGGAACTGATTTTAAGCTTGCAACTTTATATATTCAAGAAAGATTAGGATTAGATACAATAGAATCATTTAGTCTTTTGGAAAGGGACAATTCAAACAAAGGTCTTGATTCTAGAGACTATGATGGTGTTGTAAGCATATTAAAATTTTTTAATATAACCCGGAATATTGTATTAGGAACAAACAGTCCTCATAAATTTAAAGAAATACAGAAAAGAGGAATCCTAATAAAGTCGGGCGAGCCCGTTTCAATTATCCCAACAAAACTTACAAAAATGCACCTAGAAGCCAAAAAGAAAATTTTAGGGCATCATTTCAGAGGGAATTAAAATGCGAGAATGTATAGAGTCACTAAAGCATTCTGACAATCTAATCTGTGTTGGTCTAGATCCTGATTTGAATAAAATTCCTTTAGAATTTAGTAGTCTAGACAGTATAGGAGCTATAACTTCATTCATCAGTGAAATAGTTAAGTTAACCTCAAAATATGCTGCAGCATTCAAAATACAGAAAGCTTTTATTGATCTATATGATGGTCCTACTCTTCTAAAAAAAATTGTTAAGATATGCCACAAAATTTGCCCAGAAAAACCCGTCTTTATTGACTGTAAAATAGGGGATATAGAAAATACCATGTCAATTTACTTAAAAAATATATTTGAGAATGCAAATGCTGATGGAGTAGTTATTAACCCCTTTATGGGTAGAGAGATTTTTGAAGCTCTACAAAAATATCCCGATAGAGCATCATTGGTTCTAATCCGAACTAGTAATAAAGGCGCAGGGATTATCCAAGACATTGTAATCAATAAGAATGGAAAAAGATTGTGTGAGTATATTCTAGAAAAAATACTCCGATATCTTAATAAAAATAAAAATATAATTCCCATAGTCTCCGAATATTCTAGATTATCTAATTTGCGAAGGAAATTTGGAGACGAACTAATATTCCTCTACGCGGGCGTTGGTGCGCAGGGTGGGAATCTTAATAAAATAATCTCTTTATTAAATAAAGAGAACTCTGGTGTTATTATTAATTCGTCTCGCTCTATCCTATACCCCTATGATAAAGAAGATAAAAACTGGAGAAGCAAGGTAGTTTATGCTATAGAAGAGCTCAATAAAAAAATTCTAGATATTAAGGGGAAGAATGTACAAAAGTAGACTGGTCCTATTTTTCGGACCTTCGGGAGTTGGAAAATCTGCATTAATCTCAAATTTATGTCTTGAATTTCCAAATAAATATGAATATGTAAAACCATACTGCACTAGAGATCTAAGAGTAGGTGAAACCGATAAAGTTCACATAAGTAAGAGAAGATTCTTAGAACTAGTAAAAGAAAAAAAGATTATTAACTCCACAAAACTATATGGAAATTTATATGGCCCCTCAATGGATAGGATTAAGATTATACTCAATAATAAAAAATTCCCCTTACTTGACTGGCCTATTAAATTAGTAAATAAATTTGATTTTGTCAAACCACTAAAAATATATGTTTTGCCACCCAACTTAAGTATTTTAAAAAATAGATTAAACAAAAGAGATTCTTCTGGAATGCGCTATAAACAAGCAGTAAAAGAGGTAGGCAAAATTGAGCGAGGAATCTATGTTAGTAAAATAAATATTCTTTTTACTAATAAAGGTAAAATAAAATCAAATGCGATAAAATTAAATAAGTTAATAGATTTATCTATTAGAAGAAAGTATGCCTCTAGAAATAAAGGTTAATATGGAAAATCAAGAGAACGGCTCTTTCAAATTAAAGAAAGACAGGTATAGAAATGTTAGGGGCGGAGAAGCCCACCTTTTAGATATCCGTTGTGTTAAATGTAACTCTCTAATTATAACGTATCAAAAAGATGGTATTGGAGGTCTCTTAAGATGCTATCTAAATAGAATAATGTACCCCCCCGAACTAGAAAGATTGCAATACCATTTCAATAGAAATAATCTAAAAAGTTTACCAAATCTAACTTGTAAATCTTGCGGCCTTCTTATAGGAACCCCGATGTTATATATGGATGGAAGAGTAGCTTATAGATTACAAAGAGGTAATTTCCTTAAAAGGAGAATTTTTTAATTCTTTTTTTAATCCCAATTCTCATCTTCCTACCTCTAAAACTTCAGCTTTAATTCCCTGCTTTTTACACAACTCTACAAATCTCTCTATATTTTTGAATCTATATATTACAGAACAATAATATTTAAATAGTAATGATTACTAATTATTAGTAATGAAACATAAATTAAAAACTATCAAGATCAGAGAAGAAACCCACAAGAAATTGGTTGAGCTTGGAAGGAAAGGAGAAACCTTTTCAGACATAATCGAGAGGCTTATTAAGAAATTAAAAGAAAATGAGCATATATAACTCATTAACAAAAAAGAAATTAGTAGAATATCCTATAGAAATAAGACTAAAAGCCTACAATAAAGCAATTGAATTGAGTAAAAAGAATTTAATGATAACAGAAATTTGGAAAACTTTAAGAGAAGAAGGCTTAGATATCAAATATGAAACGCTCTTAACTTGGATTAGAGGAATTAAAAAACCTCAAAGAAAATTAAATACCATAAAAAAATTTGATAAAAAATTACCTTATTTAGTTGGCTTGATATTTGGTGATAGTTGTTTCTACAAGGTAATAAGAAAAGGCTCTTATAAACAAGGAAGGATAACATTTGCTTCTAAAGATAAAGAACTGACAGAAAAATTTGCTTGTTTATCTGCTAAAACCTTGGGAAAAGAAACACCCTATAAAATTTGGTTACAAGAAGGTAAATTTTATATCTCTGAATTTTGTAGCAAACAAATAGTAGAATTTTTATCAGAACCTCTCTCTGAATTAAAAAAGATTATAGAAATTTCTCCCATAAATTTTTTAAGAGGCATTTTTGATGCAGAAGGATGCATATCTCAAAAATGTCAAAATAAGAGATTATATCCCAGAATATTTTTAACAAATTCAAATTCAGAATTAATAAATTATGTTAAAAACTTATTAGAAAAGTTTGGTATAAAATCAACAATCCAAGGGAATACCAAAGCTGGGAAAATAAAAACAATTTGTAATAAAAATACAGCTACAAGAAAAACTTGTTATAATCTTTGTATAGAAAATATTGAAGGAGTTAGAAAATTTAAAAGTTTAATAAATTTTTCAATTAAAAGAAAACAAGAAAGATTAGAGACTTTAATTAATCTAATCAATAAATATGGAAATCAAATTGCTTTAGAAAAATGGAATGAAATAAAATTGAAATTATGATTTTTCTAATATTTCTGCTTCTATCCCTTCTCGCCGACACATTTCTACAAATTTTGCAGCATCCTCATAAGTCCCGATGAGAGAGCCCCAATGCATAGGAACAGCAAATTTCGGCTTAATAACAGAAGCTGCTTTTGCAGCTTCTTCTGTATTCATAGTATAAGTTCCTCCTACAGGCAATAAAGCAACATCTATCTTGCCTAATCTAGACATTTCAGGAATCAAATCAGTATCTCCTGCATGATATATTCTTACTCCTTCAACCTCAACAATATATCCATTCCAATATTCTTCTTTTGAATGAAAACTTTTATTAATATTATAAGCAGGAACAGCTATTACTTTTATCTCTTCTATTTTAATCCCTTTTCCAGGCTCAATAACCTTCAAGTCTATCTGCTCCTCAAAATGATTAAACTTGCTGCAACAATCTCCAGAACATATCACAATTGTCCCATCTTTTGTAATTTTCTTTAAATCTTCTATTGAACAATGGTCATAATGTGAATGAGTTATTAATATTATGTCAGCTTCCTCTTCATTTTGTAATTTAAACGGGTCAATATAAATTTTTTTGCCATTAGAAATAAAAAAACCAGCATGCCCGGTCCATTTTAAGTTTATGTTCCCTATTTTCATTTTCTCACTTCAAAAATCCCAATTTCTTTATTTTTTCTTACATTATTCCAATTAAAAATTTTTCCATTCATAACTATAAAAACTCCTTTTGGCAATAATTGAACAGCAGAAATAGCGCAACCAAGATTAAACAATGCGTCTGAATCTTTTTTATTATACGGAACCATTGCTCCTAAAAGGACAATCGTTTTATCTTTAGTATCCTTACCCAAAACCTCTGCAGTTTCTGCCATAGTATCTGTTCCATGGGTTATTATTATTTTATCTTCCCTACAATTTTTACAACTCCTTAATATTTTTTTCCTGTCTTCATTATCCATATAAATAGAATCTTTTAACATAAGAACTTCGAGTGAAATTTTAACAAGACATTTTCCTTGCTTTAACATCTCTGGAAGATGAGTTTTCCCGAAAATATATTTATCTTTGCCCTCAATTTTCTCGCAATCAATTGTGCCCCCAGTAATAAATAGTTTAATTTTCATTTTCCCTCAAACTTCTTAGCAATTGAAAACATCTTTCCCTCATTAAATTTTCCTACCGTAATCTGCAATCCAACTGGAATATTATTAATCTTCCCGGCAGGAACAGATATAGCAGGAATTTCAGCTAAATTAGCTAGAACAGTTAAAGCATCTGCAGCATAAATTTCTTCTGGCTTCATTTTACTTCCCTCACCCAATTCCCAAGGCAAAATAGGAAACACAGGCATTATGATAGCATCAACTTTTTTAAAAGCTAGTTCAAATTCCTTGGCGATTAAAGCCTTAGCCTGCAATGCTTTCCTGTAATATTTTCCTTTATATTCAGCTTGAGAAATTTCTTGCCCACCTAAAATTCTTCTCAAAACCTCTTCTCCACAAGAATCTTCAATTTTCTTTCCATACCTTCTTCCATCAAACTTTCTTGTACCTGAAAAAAATTCAGTATAGCAAATAGGATAATATGTCTGAATTCCTAAATCTATATGAGGCAAATTTATTTTCTCTATTTTCCATTTATTCTTGCTAGCAACTTCTTTAACTTTATTATTTATTAATTTTAAAATCCTAGCATCACATTTAACTTCAGGAATACCAATTGTTATTTTGCCTAATTTTTCTGTAATAATATTTTTGCTTTCAAAAGAAGTAGCATCTTTCTCGTCTTTGCCTTTTATAACATTCAACAATAACAAAGCATCTTCCACATTTCTGGCAAAACATCCAATTTGATCTAAACTCATGCTTAAATCAATTAAGCCATATCTACTTACTAGCCCATAACTAGGTTTAACTCCTACAACACCGCAATGACTCGCAGGATTTCTTATACTCCCACCAGTATCACTTCCTAAAGCCATATCACAAAATCCAGCTACTATAGAAGCTGCACTTCCACTTGAACTTCCTCCAGGAATTCTATCTAAAGCAGCAGGATTTTTAGTAAATCCAAAAGCAGAAGTCTCTCCACTACTTCCACAACAAAATTCATCACAGTTAGTAATGCCTATTACTATTCCTCCTTCATCTTTAATTCTCTTTATAACTGTAGCATCATATGGAGCAATGTAATTTCTTAAAGTATTAGATGCACAAGAACTATTATAACCCTTAACATTTATAGCTGCCTTAACTCCAATGCATAACCCAAATAATTTTTTATTTTTCATTCTCTCCTTATTTTTATCTAAATATTCAGCTTCCCTCAAAGCAATTTCTGGCCTTATATCAATAAATGCATTAATTTTTGGATTTTCTTTTTTTATTTTCTCAAGGAAATTTTTAACATTTTCAGTTACAGTTAATTTCCCATATTTTAACAATTTTAACTTATCTCTCGCACTCATTTTAATGCTCTTTCTATCAAATTTAATTGACTCAAAGGTATATAATCTTTATGGTTTTTATTTAATAAATTACAAGCTTCATAAACATATATGCTCCTAACTTTTCCACCTTTCGAAGGATATGTCCAAGATTCAATGCTTCTTAAGGATTTTATATATTTATATTTTATCTCAATATCTATAAGTTCTTTGTCTAGTTTCCTATTTCTTATCTCTTTAAAGAGATCCTTTAAATCTTGAGTTAAAGGGATAGTAAATTTACCTATAAAATCTTCTCCCAAGATTATTTTATTAGAAATCTCTTTTCTTTCTTTATGAAATATCAAAGGAATAATCTGCTCATAAAATTTTAAAGTATTGGAAAAACCTGCTGTCTGTAAAGTCAGTCTTCCATCATTCTTTTTTGATAAAGAACATCCTATTCCTAATCTTTTCAATATATCGGCTGCTTGCTTTACTAATTGATGTGATGAAGTAGAGACACAAAAAGCTACGTGATCTAAAATAGGCTTATTTTTTAAATAGTAATATTGTAAATAACCATCTCCATCAAATAACCCTGCTATAAAATGCCTTAGAATATCGCTGTTATCAGAAGTTAAAATTTGTGGTGGTGTTTCTACTATCTTAACCTTTTTTCCTAAAGGAATTTTATAATACTTATGCAAAATATACCGCAAAGGAGATGAAAGAACTTTGGTTTCTTTTCCATCAAAATTAAAATTTAAACTTGTAATATACCCTTCATTTATTATATCTAAATATTTTAATAATAAACCCTCATCATTTTGGCCTAAACTTATCCTCGGTTCAGTAGAGATTAAAGAACCATCTGTAATAATAAACCCTAATAATTTTGATATTTGTGGGGTTATCTGTTTTTTAAAAGTTATGGCTCTTCCAGACCTTCCCTTAAGTTGCATCCCATCAAGAAAATCCCACAGCTTTTCTTCTTTTAACTGTAATTTATTGATGTTTATTTTATTATTTCTTGTGAATTTTGTTTCAGAAATTCTTAACATATTCAACTTATCAATCATTAATTTATTTCTCTCTACATATAAGTCTGGAAAATAGATTTTATTTGTCATTTTTTATATTAATTGTTACATATAATAAGATATACCTCTTTTCCTAAATATTCTTTAGGGCAATCTACCTTTGCACTAGTTCCAAATTTAGTAACTTTTCTTTTAAGAAATCCCTTTATATTTTTTATATTCAATTCTGTTTTCAAGATAAGTTTAATTTTTTTCATATATCTAATAGATATCTTAAGTATTTAAATCTTTCGGTTTAAATTATTAATGATAATTTTAATCCCTTTTCTCAATTTGTAACTATTGGCCCATTTTGCATAGGCATTCCAGCCTTGAAAGCTCTCTATAATTTTCTCTTTACTTATCTTACCTTCTTTATACTCTTTAATTTTTAACAAAATTTTTCTAATATTTCTCTTTCTTAATAATCTGCAATAATAGAAGTTTCTAAAACCAACAAAATCGATTCCTCTTGAAAGAGGAATTATTTTAGATTTCTCATTATGCAACTCTAATTTCAAATTTTCTCTCAAAAATCTATCAATTTCTTGCTTCCATACCTCTAGTTGCTCTTTTGAATTATGCAAGATAACAAAATCATCCACATATCTAATGTAATATTTTACCTTTAAATTATGCTTAACAAAATAATCTAACTCATTTAAATAAACATTAGCAAAGAACTGAGAGGTT
>Ga0210057_1003291_pt1 | contig 22391 bp, 22 predicted proteins | sample CryGeyCG2114_010_2_FD_183968 | JGI IMG/M metagenome (GOLD analysis project Ga0210057, IMG submission 183968) | Groundwater microbial communities from aquifer - Crystal Geyser CG10_big_fil_rev_8/21/14_0.10 (SPAdes) (version 2) | ecosystem: Environmental > Aquatic > Deep subsurface > Groundwater ...
TAAATACAAGGACTCTCCTTGTATTTTTTTAGGTATATTTTTCAAGGTTATTTTTAAATGAAAGCCAAAACTCAATAAATTGATCAAAATCCTTAGAGGACTTAAAATACTCTGGAAATGCTATTTTATTTAAGATATTGGACTCTATTCTACTATTACCAATATAATCTACATAACTTGAATTTTTATAAGAATTTAAAAATTTTCTTGATTGTTCAAAATCTTGAATACCTTTTTCTTTCCAATCCTTATCTATAAGTTTTATTGGATTTAAATGTATATATGAAAAAAGATATTTTAAGTATTCATCTCTGGTAACATGTTCTGCCTTAAATGGTCCTTGAAACAATACCCCACTTCTATTATATTTTTTATTAAAATACATAGAATAAGCTGTTAATAATTTTTTCATAAAATTACTAACACCAAAATCATTTTTTGATCTTATTAATAAGTGAAAATGATTGGGCATTAGACAGTATGCACCAATATCCACAATTGTCTCATCTCTATCATAAGTAAACCTTTCTTTTTTGGGTATTAATCTGAATACTATTCGTTTGGTAGAATTAAATAAATATAAAGACTCTAAAAATCTTTGATAATCACCCGCGTTGTTAAAAATAACTCTTTTATCTGTCCCTCTATTGTATATGTGAAAATATTCTTCTGGAGCAAAATTTATTCCCCTTTCCATATTTAAATATTATATAAATATTACAGTACTTATACAAGGACTCTCCTTGTATTTTAATATGTTGAGAAATATGGGTAAAACAAAAAACCACCCGAGAGTGGTTTTTTGTTAGTCATCCTTATGTTAAACCTTTCGGTAAAACATAGGGTTCACAAGAGACTAAATTTAACTTAAGGGAAGCTTACATCAGAAGTTCTCCAGTCAATTTCATCAGACATAAAGGTTGAAGATTGAGCAACTCCATCTGTGTGCCATAGAACTGATTCTAGACCCACTGCGTATAAACCACCGGATACAACAGCACCAGTCACAGCTCTACCAGGAATCTGGAAGGTAACTGGAATGGTAACTTCACTACCCTCTGCTAGCAAACAACTGTTTGTGCTGTCTAAAGTACAGGTTGTAGGAATAGTGAATGAAGTTGAAGTAGAGTTATTTACACTACTTACTACACCACCATCATACAATCTGAAACTACTTGAAGCGTTGAATGCGGGACGTGTTGAAGAAGCTACAGTACCCATAAGGACATCGCCACCAACAGCTTTAACCTTAACATTGAAGGTTGCGGTCAAAGTAGATGTTGATACAGGTGTACCGTTTGTCTGAGCAACACCGGAAGTAGTAATGCTCTTGGAGACCAAAGTGACTTCAGCTCCAGCGTTTCTAACTCCGATAGAATAACCAGTAGCAGAACCTGTTAGATTACCACCTGAAACAGTGTCACCTATGCTATTTTCAGCTGTGATACCAGTTGAAGAAGCGGAAGCAACAAAGTTTGCAATCGTAGAATTTGCATTTCTAATATCAACTTTAACAGTCAAAGTCTTAGTAGTATCTTTAGGAACTATGTAGTCAATATCACTAAAGAGTGCTGTGTTCAAACTCATGCTTGTAGCATCAAGCTCTGTTGAACCATCAAATAGTTTAACAGTGGTTGAAGCAGTAGCTGCACCTGAACCAGTCTTAGCAACTGCAACATTAAGATCTGTAATAAGAATGTCGTCTTTTTCAGCCTTAATATCAAAGACCAAAACAGTAAGGTTATCAAGTTCATCATCTGATGAACCATCAGCAGCAACTACATCAGATTTTTTAGGTGAAGAGTTGTTTAGAGAAACTTTAAGATTCGCAGTTTCAACCAAATCTGCACTGAAATTTGTTGAACGGTTTGACAAAGCAGATGATGGGCCATATTGGTCAATACCAGCACCATCTACACCTCTAACACCGTCAGCAGGAACTGCTAGATTGATAGAAGATAAAGTGGTTCTGTCGGTAGAGTCAATTGATGACATAACATCAGCTTTCAACACAATCTGCTTTTTAGAATCCTTAGGAACAACTAGATTAAAACCAGCAATAGTTATGTAGTAAGTGCTTGATTCTTTAACAACAGTTGAAGAATTTAGGTCAACTGAAGCAAGAGTGTTGCCATCAACAGTCACATACATTCTAGAGTAACCTTTGGTGTATATCTTGCTGTCAGTTCCGAGATTAACTTTAACTCTTTGAATAGCAATGTCAGAAGTTTTAGCTTCAACATTGATTCCGTATATAGATGCCATTGAATCACCTTCATATACTGTGGATACCAATCCTGAACTGTTTGTAGTAACAGTCAAAGTTCCTTCTACTCCTGGAGTAGTGATACCAGTTGAACCAGGAACGGTTGTTGTGCCACCAGTTGTGCCACCAGTTGAAACATTCAAGGCATTAACATTGGCTCTAGTTATAGGACCAAAGTAACCAACAGCTGGAGTGATTCCAACTGAAGCTTGATAACTAGCTACAGCTGCTTTAGTCAAAGGACCAAAGTAACCATAAGCTACACCGGCAGGCATTTGAAGGTAACCCTTTCCAACTAAGAACTGTTGAAGAGAAGTAACATCAGCGCCAGTGCTTCCTAAAGTGAGATCAGTGTTGTATTGAACAGCTGTTCCCGCAGAAGCAGAACCGCTACCAGCGATTTGTGCTTGAAGTTGAGCGATCATAGCAAGCAAGCTATTGATTTGAGCTGTAAGTTCAGCAGTAGTTTGAGCGGAAGCAGGAACTGCAACCAAACTCAAAACCATTGTGAAAGCTACAGCTGTCGCGAACAATTTTTTTGAATTAAACATAATTTGAATCTATCTAAAACTTCGTTTATTTTAATTTTTTGAAGTTTGTGGATAGTTATATTAAGTGAGTCTTTTATTTTTGAAATAAAGGACTTTCTTAAACTAATAATTAATAAACTAATAATATTTGTTTCAACTACACTCTGACAAAATAAAAATAAATTTTTATTTTAATCTTTGCTTGTTGAAATAAATAACAATTTTAACTAATTTTATAATTTCTGTAATCGACAAGAAACTATAAATTTAGTAACACAAAAATTTTACCGCTTTCATTCAACACTTGCAAAGCAAGGTGTGGATAAGGCAGTTAGTATTAAGTATTACATATTTTGAGGATGAAAGCAAGAAATAAGAAAGAATTGAGAACAACCCTTTGGGGCAAAATCTTCAAAGGTTGTCCTCTGGGATAAAGAACGGTTGCCTTTGGTAATTTTGCTTATATTATAGAGTATTTACTCCATCTCCTCTCTCCTGTCTTCTTTATTTTACCTTCTTTTATAAGAGTGATAAGTTCTCTTTGAATAGTCTTTTCGCTACAACCAGTGATGTTTGGAATAATGTCTTTTATATTGACATCTTTATGTCCTTTAATAAAATCTAAAATCATATTCTTTCTCATATCTTTTCTTTTGTGTCCGTTAGTATTATTTTGAAGTTTATTTTCATTTGAATATCCTTCGTTTAGTTTAGGTTGAAATGAGGATGTAGATTTTTGTAAATTATTGTTTACATTTGAAATACTAGCTTCACCAAAAATACTTTTCACAGAGGTGTTTTTGTTATTTTCAAATTTTTCAGAAAACTTACTAAGTTCCAAAATAAAAGCCTGAAATTCTTCTTTCAAAATACTACTATTCATTTTTGAGACTAAACCAGAGATGCTAGCAATGTCTAACATAGATATAAGTTCTAGAGCATTTTTTTCAATATCAGATATTAATTTTTTGGCATCATAGAAATTGATGTCTTTTAGCTTGACTGACATAGAGACAAGCTCAAGAGACAACTTTTTTATTTTTGTCTCTAATTCCCCACTTTGGTCCATAACATTAGAAATCATAAAAACAGCAGCTGCTAATCGGTAAGATTTGTTGTATATATTGTTAAAATCAGTGTTTTTTAGAATTATTTCATCCATATTTTTAATATATATTTTTAATATATAGGACAGTGTCTTAAAGCTTATTTTGTCTTATATATTTTATATGTTCTTTATATTGTATCTTATCGGACTAAAATTGTCAATATGTTAAATTATGACTTTAATGAACTAAGGATATTCTGTCTTTTATGGTAAGTCAAGTAAAAAGCCAAAGGTCGTCTTTTGGAAACGGGGCATTTCAAAGGCGACCTTTGGCTTTTTACTTTTCAAAATCCCCTGTCCAAAATAAGTCAGTAAAAAATTATGTTATTATATTTAGGTATGACAAGAAAATACACTAAAAGGAAAGGTAGCATAAATTCTGAACCTAATAGGTTGCAAGAAGACACTATGTCTTGGATATTTGCAGTATCATTTTTCGTCTTATTTATTATCTTTATATTGGCACCACTGGAGATGGCTGGCAGTGTCGGAAACGAAACCTATGACATCTTGAAAATTTTGTTTGGATTGGGATATTTTTTACTGCCAACACTTTCCATATTGTTATCTATCTCTTTTGCAAAGTCTATTAAACATTCATTTGACACCACCAAGATTATTGGTTCTGCTTTATTTTTCCTTTCTTCTTTGGCTTTACTTGATTTAACTTTTATAAACAAAGGGGGGGTAGTTGGAGACATTCTCCATAGGCCTTTAGTAAAATTTTTTGATGTATATGTAACTTCTGTAATCCTTGGAGCTCTTGCCATCATCGGAGTGATGGTTATTTTTGATACAGCCATAAATTTTTCTACTATTTTAGATACATTTAAAAAGAAAAAAATTGAAGAAGAGGAGATAAAAGTGTCGGACAACACCGAATCAGATAAAGATAATTCCAAAATAAAAGCTTCTCCAATAATATTGGCCAAAAAGAATGAGTTACAACCAGAAGGCAGTAGAGAGTTTGATGTTCGTAAAAATACTATTTCCTTTAAAGAATTTAATCCTCCTCCAATATCCTTATTAGAAAGAGACAGGGGTAAGCCAGAAGTTGGAGATATAAAAGCAAACTCAAATATCATCAAAAGAACAATGCAAAATTTTGGCATCATTGTTGATATGGATGAAATATCTATAGGCCCCTCCGTTACTAGATATGCATTAAAACCAGCTGAAGGAGTTAAACTTTCAAGAATATTGGGTCTTCAAAATAATTTAGAGTTGGCTCTAGCTGCCCACCCAGTGCGTATAGAAGCTCCTATCCCCGGCAAATCTTTAGTTGGTATAGAAATACCAAACACTGTCAAAACTATGGTTGGGCTTGGGTCCCTCTTGTCTCAACCTGAATACACTAATGCTGGTAAAGCTTTAACTTTAGCTTTAGGTAAAAGTATTTCTGGAAATTCTGTTTTTGCTAATTTGGCCAAAATGCCCCATCTGCTTATTGCTGGAGCGACTGGTAGCGGTAAATCAGTGACCATTCACACTATTATCAATTCTCTTCTTTTCCGCAATTCACCAGAAAATCTAAAATTTATAATGATTGACCCGAAGAGAGTTGAGTTAACTCAATATAATAAAATCCCCCACCTCTTAACACCAGTCATTACCAACGCCAAGAAAGTCATTATGTCACTTAAATGGGCGGCCAAAGAAATGGACAGAAGATACGATATATTAGAAACAAGTAAAGTGAGAGATATTGAGTCTTATCATAAAAATATTTTATCTCCTGCCGTAGAAGCATTTAAAAAAACCAAAGAAGGAGAGGTGCCCGACCTGATGCCATATATAGTGATAGTGATAGACGAGTTGGCTGACATTATGCAAGCTTATCCAAGAGAGCTTGAAGCGGCTGTTATCCGTTTGGCTCAAATGAGTAGAGCGGTAGGTATCCACCTCATACTTTCTACTCAAAGACCGAGTGTCAATATCATTACCGGACTAATCAAGGCAAACATCCCTGCTCGTATTGCCCTTCAAGTAGCTTCTCAATTTGATTCAAGAACTATTTTAGATACTGCTGGAGCAGAAAAATTGTTAGGAGCTGGAGATATGCTTTACACTTCTGGAGAAATGTCTAAACCAATAAGACTTCAATCAGCTTTCATATCAGAAGGAGAAGTGAAAAAAGTAGTAGATTACTTTATTAAAAATACAGAAGAAGAACCTTCAACCGAGATAGATATGGAAGCCGACCATACTAAAAATGTTATTTTTGATTCAATGGCGGGAGATGAAGCAGAAGATGATTTATACGAAGAAGCTAAAGAAATAGTCGTCAAAGCAAATAAAGCTTCTACTTCATATCTACAAAGAAAATTGCGAATTGGTTATGCTAGAGCAGCTAGACTAATAGATATTTTGGAAGAAAAAGGAGTAGTCAGCGAGGGCGACGGAGCAAAACCAAGAGAAGTCCTTATAAAAACAGATGATAGATTTGGAGAAATAGAAGAAACAGAACAAAAAGATGAACAACTATAAATTTGAAAAGTATTTTAACATAAGACATTTTATAATTATATTCTCTGTCATTATACTTTTATCATATGGAGTATTTAATGCCAGAAATTTAATCATCGGACCAATAATAGAAGTATACAGTCCAAATCAAAACACAGAAACTAAAGAAAATCTTCTGATAATCAAAGGCAGAGCCAAAAACATTTCCTTCTTGAGTTTAAATTCAAAACCAATATTTGTTGATATGGAAGGGTTATTTGAAGAAAAATTGTTGCTTTCCCCCGGGTCTAATATAATAGAAATAAGGGCCAAAGACCGTTTTAAAAAGGAAATACTTAAGACTTTAAAAGTATATTACAAGCAAACTGCAACAACTTCTACATCAGAAGTTGATGAAAATAACAAAATTTAAAAACAAATATAATGGCAAAAAAAAATACCGCAAAAAAAAATGAGCCCAAAAAAGAAATCGGCACCAAAGAAGACAAAAATGATGTTTTGGACACAATAAGAGATATTAAAATCAAATTTGGGGACGATTCTATTATGATGCTTGGCGACAAGCCTCACGTAGATGTAAACGCTATCCCCACTGGTTCAATCGGATTGGACAATGCCCTCGGAGTCGGCGGAGTACCTAGAGGCAGAATCATAGAAATATTTGGTCCAGAGTCAAGTGGTAAAACTACTTTGTCTTTACATATTGTTGCTGAAGCTCAAAAGATGGGTGGTATTTGCGCTTTCATAGATGCTGAACATGCTATGGATCCAGAATATTCTCAAAGATTGGGAGTAAAGATAGAAAATCTTTTAATTTCCCAGCCCGACAATGGCGAGCAAGCTCTTGAAATAGTAGATTCTCTGGTTCGTTCTGGCAAAATAGATGTAATTGTCGTTGATTCTGTAGCTGCCCTCACTCCCAAAGATGAGATAGAAGGAGATATGGGAGCTTACCACGTCGGCAAACAAGCTCGCCTTATGTCTCAAGCTTTACGTAAACTAACCGCCATCGTTGCTAGATCAAAGACTGTTGTTATATTTATAAACCAAATCAGGATGCAAATCGGTGTGATGTTTGGCAATCCAGAAACTACTCCCGGAGGCAAAGCTTTAAAGTTTTATACTTCCGTTCGACTTGATATAAGAAGAATCGCTCAAATAAAAAAAGGAGAAGAAGTGATGGGTGGCAGAGTTAGAGTAAAAGTAGTTAAAAATAAAGTAGCTGCTCCATTTAAACAAACAGAGTTTGACCTAATGTATAATGAAGGCATATCTAAAGAAGGAGAAATATTGGCTCTCGGGGAAAAATTTGGTATCATTTCAAAATCAGGCGCTTCATATAAATATGGAGACACTTCGCTCGCTCGTGGCTATGATGCCGCTCGCCAAGTCCTCAAAGAAGATAAAAAGCTTTCTGGAGAAATTCTAAAAGAGATTATGGTCAAATTGAAAGAAATATAAAATTTGCTATAATAGAATTGTGAAAAAAATAACTCTACAAAATGTTGTTTGGAAAGAAGGCAAAGGCTATGTCGCCCAGTGTATTTCTCCTGATGTTTCTAGTTTCGGTAAAACAAAAAAAGAAGCTCTGAAAAATCTGGCCGAGGCGTTGGAATTATATTTTGAAGATGCTCCAAAAAACTCTTTTACTCCTATCAGATTCGCAACAATAGAAAAACAGACCCTTTCTTATGCCTAAACTTCATTCCTCTAGGTATATTATTTCCGTTTTAGAAAAGAACGGGTTTTGTTTCGTATCTCAGAAAGGTAGTCATGTAAAAATGAGGAAGGATTCATTCACAGTAATCGTGCCAGCAAATAAAAGAGGCGTCTTTGTAGGTACTTTTAAATCAATTCTCCGACAGTCAGGGTTAACAGAAGATATGTTTTAAAAGCAGAAAATATAATTAAATATTATTTTTGTCAACTATATTTTAAGCTTAAAATACGCTATATTTTAAGCTATGTTAGATTACAATCAAGTCACAATCGGTAAAATCATTACATATAACGGGGAGCCGTGGGAAGTATTAGCTTCCCATGTTTTCCGCAAACAACAAAGAAAGCCGGTCAATGCAACCAAATTAAGAAACCTTATAACAGGTAGGATGACAGAAAATTCCTTCCATCAATCAGAAAAAGTTGAAGAGGCGGAAGTAGAAAAACAAAATATAAAATTTATTTATACTCAAAAAAATGAATATTGGTTCCACGAAGATGATGACCCCTCAAAAAGATTTACATTAACAGAAGATAAAATAGGGACAGGTGCAAAATTTTTAAAAAAAGACTCTGTAGTCCAAGCGATGCTCTTCAATGAAAAAATAGTGGGAGTTAAACTTCCTATTAAAATTGAATTGAAAGTGGTAGAAGCTCCTCCTGCCATCAAAGGCAACACTGCTCAAGGTGGCAATAAAGTAGTCAAAGTAGAAACGGGTGCAAGGGTCAATGCTCCCCTTTTCGTTAACGAAGGAGACACTATCGTTATTAATACTGAAAACGGAGAGTACGTGTCGAGAGTGTAGGCAAGCAAGATGCATAACAAATGTTGAACACTGTTGAACACTCGGTGTTCAACATTTTGACATTTTTTACCTACTCAAATATGGGAGCAAAGCCATAAAGCGGGCGCGTTTTATGGCGACAGAGAGTTTTTTTTGATACTCATTGGAGACACCTGTTTTCTTTTTAGTAAGAATTCTGGCGTGAGGATTTATAAATTTTTTTAAGAGTTCTGTATCTTTATAATCAACATATTTAATACCATTTTGTTTAAAGTAGCAATTTTGTTTATTTGTCATAATGTTTTGTTTAATCGTTTAATGTGTAAGAGGTATTAAAAAGGAATATCTTCCGAATTAATCTCTTCTTCTGGATACTCTATAGCGGGAGCTTCAGCTTCTTTATTTTTTGATTTATCTCCAGAATTTTTTTGTTCATAAGAGCCAGCTGAAGTAGCTCCACTTTTAGGACCAAATTGGATTCTATCGGCTACGATTTCTGTCCTGTATCTTTTGGTACCATCCCCTGCCTCCCAACTTCTAGTTTGGATCCTACCTTCCAAAAATACCCCGGCTCCTTTATTAAGATATTGTTTGACTAGTTCCGCTTGCCTACCAAAAACTACGATATTGTGAAAGTCTGCTGATTCTTGTTTGACGCCATTTTTATCTTTCCAAACACGATTTGTGGCAACACCAAATTCACACACTTGAGAGCCAGAGGGCAAAGATTTTAATTCTGGATCCCTAGTTAGATTTCCGTAAATAAAAGCTTTATTTATATACATAATTTTTAATTTATACTTATAAAATTTGGTCAGTTACAAGTTGGTCAATACTCTTATCTAATTCATCATCAGAGATTTTAACCTTTTTAACTGAAGGTTTTTCTACGGTAGGAATACTTTTTTCTTCTCTGTTTTCATCTCTCTTTGAAATTGGGGATTTAACCAACTGCATAGTGTTTTCTCTCACCGTTTTGACTATGATAAATCTTAAAACATTTTCAGCAGTCTTAAAACCATTATTTATCTTACCCAATAAATCTGAAGTGGCTTCAAACTTGACCCAACCAAAATATGCCTTGCTAAAAGTTATGTGTTTTATATCTATTCTCTTTTTTATATCATAAGCCAATGGCCTCATCTTAGGAAATTCTTCCGAGATGATAGTGCCTCCACCCTTAGTTATTAAACTTTGAAGATTAGTAACTACCGCTTCTAGATTCTCTTCTGGAACTGTAGGTAATAAATGAAAACCTACTTCATACACCTGGGACTCTTCTAAAATATCTTCTTTCATAAATTTATTTTACGGGTGGGACCTTCCACCTAAAATAGGTGAAATACTGGAGGCAATTAGAATAAATGCGCCTCTGACCCGCATTGAACACTCTATCATAATAAATATAAAAAACCAAATACTATACAAAAACCAATATAAAAACACTGTTTCTACGTTAGGTCATAAGGATAAGTCTCTTGAAACAGTGTTTTTATATTGGTTACTGCTCAAATTCCAAAAACTCGTTTAGCGTTTTCTAATATTTGGTTATTTAACACTTCTACATTTTCTCCTCTTATTTCTGCTAGTTTTTTTATAACTTCAATCACATAAGATGGCTCATTTCTTTTCCCACGAAAAGGTATTGGAGCTACCCACGGCGCATCTGTTTCTGTCATTATTGAATCTTGAGGAATAAATTTAATTACTTCGTCATAGTCGTGTGTGAAAGTGATCACTCCCGTAAAAGACATACTAAAACCTATATCTAAAAACTTTTTGGCCACTGACACATCTCCAGCAAAAAAATGGACATTACCTTTTAATTTTTCTCCGTAAGTTTTTTTGTAACTCCCTAAAATATCCAAAGAATCATCATAAGCATTTCTTATGTGGAGCATCAGTAACTTATTGTGTTTTATAGCAAATTCTATTTGGTCTTGAAATAATTTTTTTTGTTTTTCTTTTTCTGATTCATTTTTAATACGAAAATAATCAAGACCACATTCCCCTATACCAACAACTTTAGGATTTTTAACTAATTTTGAAAATTTTTCTTTATCAAATAACTCACCCGGACTATTCGTCTCTACCTCTCTTATATTAAGAGAGGAAAATTCCAAGGGGAACCCTTGAAAAAATACCCCTAAGGGTTCCCCTTGGGATTTTTGAATATTATCTGGTTTTTCTATTAGATGATTGGGATGCACTCCAATGCAAGCCCAAACATTTTCGTTTTGCTCCGCGATATCAACCGCTTTTTTGGAACTTTCCAAATCAGCTCCAATAGTTATAGCCCCTATTTCCCTTTCCCCCATCCGTGCCAAAACTTCTTCTCTATCAGAGTCATAATCTAGAGAATCTAAATGACAATGTATGTCTATGTATCTCATTATTTAATCTTAACATAACACCCTTAATCCCCATTACATTAAAGGGGAAATAAAAAAGAAAAAAGATACGAGGGGTGAGTTATTTTCTAATAAAAAGAGGTTTGTCTGGAGATTTGTTTTGTTTTATGAGTTCTTTTATTTTTTCTGAAGTTTCGGGCAATATCGGATTTAACATTCTTGCAACATAGTAAAGTTTGATAACTAAATCAGAAATAATTTTTTGCCCCTTTTCTTTATCTGTTTTTACTATTTTAAACGGTTCCATTTCTTGGATAAATTTATCCATTTCCCCTATTTTGCTCCAAATAAAATCACATGATTTATTAATCTCAAATTTATTTAAATAATCAAAAAATTCTTGCATATCTTCCCGTTCAGAAATTTCTACTGGTTTATCTAAATTGTCTTCCGCCATCTTCATTACTCTGGATACCAGATTCCCCAAACCGTTTGCTAAGTTGGCATTATAAGTTTCTTTAAATCTTTCTTCAGAAAACGGACTATCTTCAAAGCTAGAAACCTCTCTTAGTAGAAAATACCTCAAAGCATCTGTTCCATATTCAGCCGAAACTTTTTTAGGATCTACAATATTACCAAGTGATTTAGACATCTTGACACCTCCTTCTCCTGTAATGTGACCATTGACTACTATTTGATAGGTATCTGACACATCAGCCGCCATAAGCATTGCTTGCCACATTATGGCTTGAAAACGAGTATTATCTTTACCACAATATTGAGTGGGAGTACCCTCTTTCCAATATTTATCAAAATATTTTTCATTTTCAGTACCCCACCCTAAAGTAGATATGTAGTTGGTCAAAGCGTCAAACCAAACATACATTATGTGTTCGTCATCGTTTGGTACCGGAATACCCCACGGCATCTTACTTTTCAAACGAGAAATACTAAAATCTTCTAAACCATTTTTTACAAAAGAGATAACTTCATTGTAACGAAACTTTGGTATGACAAACTCATGATTTTTTTCATAAAATTTCAAAAGTTTTTCTTGAAATTTAGAAAAAGCGAAAAAATAATTTTCTTCATCTATGATTTCAATCTCTCTGTTTGTGTGAATAGTGCATCTACCATTTACCAACTCTGATTCTGTTTTTTCTTCTTCACAACCAACACAGTATTTTCTTTTGTAATTCTTTTTGTAAATAAATCCATTGTCTAAAACTTTTTGCCAAAACTTTTGAGCAGATTTTTCATGTCTTTCATCTGTCGTACGTACATAGTGAACATCATCTGATATACCAAAAGACTGGACCTGTTCTTTAAATCTCTTGAAAGCATCGTCTACAAATTCTTTTGGGGATATACCCGCTTCTTTAGCTGTTTCAAAAATTTTCATCCCATGCTCATCAGTACCTGTATTAAAAAATACATCAAAGCCTGCCAACTTTTTGTAACGAGCAATTGAATCAGCCCGCACAAATTCAAGCGCATGACCCATATGAAGGTCTGCGTTTACATAAGGAAGTGTAGTTGTAATGTAAAATGTTTTAGACACAAAAAAAGAATACTATTTTTTAGAGCTACTTTGCAAGCGCTTGACTTCAGCAACCTTATTGGCACCAATATCATTTAATAATTCTACAATCATTGTAGCTAAAGGCACCGAAATCAAAAGACCTACAAACCCCGCTAATTTATATCCCACTATCAAAGCCAAGATAGATAAAAGAGGTGGCACTCCAACGATTTTACGCACAACTAATGGATAAATAAGTTGGTTTTCAAACTGTTGAATAATTATATAAAGACCAACTACTAAAAGAGCATCTGTCATACCGCCAGAAACAAGAGTCAATGTTACCGCTGGGATAGCTGCTAAAATCGGACCGAAGATAGGGATAATCTCAAAAATACCAGCCAAAACTGCAAGCAAAAGAGCATTTTCTACTCTAAACAAAGTAAGTCCCAAAAAGACAAGCATAGCCACAATAACAGCCAAAACTATCTGCCCCTGCATCCAAAGACCTATTTTATGTTGAGATCTTTTCCACAAATCCAATATATATTTTTCATCTTTAGCCGGAGTAACAATACGTAAAAAATTGGCTACACCTGCAGATTCTACAGATAAATAAAATGAAAGGACTATCACTAAAATAAAACTTAAAACTCCTCCAAACACCGTGCTAGCAGTAGAGAAAAATCCATTTGATAGACTAGAAATAGAAGCATTAATTTGCTCTATTATTTGAGCTAATGAGAAGTTTTTAGAAAATCCTTCTATAACAGAGCTTGATGATAAAAGCTCACTATTTTGGAGAGGGTTCCAAACTTGAAGCTCACCGAGATACCCCGGCAAACTAGAAAGCAATGTTACTAACTGATTTAAGAGTGGTAAAAAGAGAAAATAAAAAACTATAACCAAAATCATTACTGCCACAAAATATATGAGTAGCACTGCTAAAACTCTCGGCACCCGACGTCGCAAAAACCATTGAGTACCCGGCTCTACAGATGAGGCGATAACAACTGCAAATAAAACCACCAAAATAATATCTCGCAAATAATAAAAAGTAACAAAAGCAACAACAATAAGTAAGGCTTTTATGATAGTGCCTGAACCTATTTGAATTATTTTTTCACCTAAGCGATTATCCATATGTAAAAGTATATCATTTTATTTATAAATATCATGTGTACCAACTGCATGAAATCTTATATGTTGAGCATCAACAAAAGTAAAACCAATCCTATACGAGTAATTTATAGAAAAAGCCCAGTAATCTTTCATTGAACCGTGCAACTTATGAGTTTTTAGTTTTGGATCAAAAGGATTTTTTCTAAATATTTTTTCAACTTGCACTGACTTTACTTTTACATTTTTTGGAAGTTTTTTAAATTGTTTTAAAAACTTGAAAGAATAATCTATAACCATAATTTTACATTAAATCCTTCAAAGAACGCAACCTTTTAAATCTGCCAATAGTAAAGTCTCTCTCACTTTCTATTATGTCTTCTACTAATTTTTGATCTTCAAGAGCACGAATTGCATCACGAAATAATTCGCTTACAGAAGCATAATCATTATTTTTGATAAGATTATTTACCTTTTCCTTTAAACTTGGTGGCATTGAAATATTTAATGTAGTTCTCATATTTGTAAGTGTAGCACAATGTGCTACAGAATGCAAAAATAAATCAAATTCATAAAAATTTCTTTAAAGACACAATGTTTAAGAGAGTTTTTCTTTCAGGAAAGAAATTAAATCCTCTTCAGGGACTCTTTCTTGTTTTCCAGTATCGCGATCACGGACTGTCATTCCTTCTTTTTTTTCTAAAGTATCAAAATCTACAGTCACACAAAACGGTGTGCCTATTTCATCTTGTCTTCTGTATCGCTTTCCTATGTTTCCATTATCATCAAATTCACATTTAAATTCTTTCTTCAAAATTTCATAAATTTCTCGAGCTTTTTCCACCAATTCAGGTTTGTTTTTCAAAAGTGGAAATACCGCTACTTTTACTGGCGCCAATTTTGGAGAAAGTTTTAAATAAGCTCTAGTTTCACCCCCCAAGTCATCTTCAGTATAAGCTTCTAGCAAAACAGCTAATATAGTTCTATCAACACCCAAAGAGGGCTCTATAACATGGGGAATAAATCTCTCTTTAGTTTCTTCATCATAGTAAGACAAGTCTAAACCAGACTTAGCCGAATGACTTTTCAAATCAAAATCAGTCCTATAAGCGAGACCATATAACTCTTTTCTACCAAAAGAATAATCAAATTCAAAATCAATAGTACGTTTTGAATAGTGAGCCCTTTCTCCATCTAGCACTTCTAGTTCGTGGATGTGTGACTTTTGAAGACCGATAGCTTCACACCAATCAAGCATAACTTTTTTCCATTCATTAAAAGATTCTTCCCAACACTCTGGCTTAACAAAATATTCAACTTCCATTTGTTCAAATTCTCTTGAACGAAATACAAAATCACGAGGAGCAATTTCATTTCTAAAAGCCTTACCAATTTGACCTAAACCAAAAGGTAACTTAGGGTGAAGAGAATCTAATATATTTTTAAAGTTAACAAACATACCACCAGCAGTTTCTGGTCTAAGATAAGAAACGGCAGATTCGTCTTCAGTTGCCCCCACAAAAGTTTTAAACATCATATTAAATTGTCTCTCTTCTCCTAGTTTTCCACCACAATCTGGACATTTTTCTTTATTCTCAATTTGATCAACACGAAAACGATGTCCACATTTTTTACAATCTATTAAAGGGTCAGAAAATCCGGAAATATGACCACTGGCTTCCCAAGCTTTAGAATTCATTATAATAGCCGCGTCCATACCATACATATCTTCCCTGTCTTCTACAAACATTTTAAACCAAAGATTTTTAACATTATTTTTAAGAGCCACCCCATATGGTCCATAATCCCAAGTGCCAGCAAGTCCCCCATAAATCTCCGAGCCCTGAAAGACAAAGCCCCTTCGTTTACAAAGAGAGACTATCTTTTCCATTTTGTTGTTTTTTTCTATCATTACAAAAATATAGCACAAGTTTTAAAATTGGGAACTTTTTACTGCGTAACTTTATCATCTCCGATTTTAAAATTTGGATCTCCGGAGAAACTAGTGGTCACAGCTGGAGCACTAGAGTTTACTTTCAATCCCGTCACTTTATCAATTCCCGATAAAATAGCTTCGCCCATAATCATCGGCGATTTCCCAATCTGACTAGTGCTTGGCAAAAATTCTAATTGAAATTGAATTTCTTTTTTGGTAGAACCAAAACCTGTATTTGATAAAACAGAGCCCACATTCCAAACAACCTCATTGGTTACCGGATTGAATGAAAAGATTTCACTTGCTGGTGTTTTTATATTGGTCCATTTTATATAAGAAGGTAAAGTAGCTCTCACTTCTACATTACTGACCTGATTAAATGAATTAGTAATATTCCAAATCATAGTGTAGGTGGTTAAAACATCAGCTTTTGGCGGTATTGGTCCGGAGTTTTCAATATTGCCAATAGTTCTTACAACTTTTGATGATAAAGCCAAATCAGTAGCTAAAACTATTTTTCTTGTTTCTATGGCAGAAACATACTCTACTGACCCCGATTCTAAAACTCTTTCTCCTTTAGCGGTGATGGTCATCTCTATCTCTGGTTTGGCTCCACCCACTATGTCCTGATACAACAAAGGTGATAATCTGAAAGATAATTTTTCTTCAATACCGGGTCTCAATTCTGAAAGTGTCGGAACCGATCTTTTGTCCCATAAAATCGTATTATTAAATGATTGAAAAAATCCATTGCCCGCCACAACAGAGAGCTGATTGAATGCGCCCCCCTTCAAAGCCACTTCAACAGAAGTATTAAACAATACTCCCGGTAAATTATTTCTAACTATAAAATCAGTGGTAATCTGACTACCTCCTTTGCCCGCGAAGTCACCGCGTTTGCCACCAATGAAAATATCTAACCCAATAAAAGATTTCTTTACTAAAACTGATTCGGTTAATTGAGAAAATGGAACAGCAATCATTCTCTCGTCATTTTCACTAGCAGTGCCAACGATAATCTTAAAAACTCTCTCTTCATTGTTTTGTCCAATAATATTTCCATTGATTCTGATTGTTTTTTTGTCCCCAGAATTAAGTCCCGAAAATCTCCAAACATTGTCATCAAAAGAAGTATTTGGAATTGATTCTTTAAAAACAAAACCAAATGGATATTCAACTCTTACTAAAAAGTTATCTATTTTGTCTTTAGAGTTGGAAGCTATTTCTATATCAAAAGATATATCTTGGTTTGAAGTTACTTCTTTTAGATAAGTCGGAGTAATAATGACCGGAGCCGAACTAATAGATATTTCGTGCACTTTTTCTTTATAAAAAATAGCACTTGAATTTTCTACTCTATATTCCAAAGAAAACTTAAGCTCTTTTAATTCTTCTTTTTCTCCAAAGAAAACAGCTTCAATTTTTTGATTGTAATTTTCTCCAGATTTTATTTTATCTAGAGCAAATCTTTCTTGACTAAGCTCTTTGGTCAAATCATAAGGAGACCTAGTGCCAGTTGGATATTCTATTAAAAGCGAAGCTGAATCAAGATCAATGTTGTTATTATTTATAATATTGACATCAAAAGAAACTTCTTGACCGCCACCAACAGATATAGGTCCAACAATTTTGATATCTACATTTTTTGAGGAAACCAAATTAACACCACCCAAAAAAACAAAAGCGGCTATAGCCGAAGCAAGCACAAAAAAAGCTATTGAAAAAATAAATATTTTATTTACAAAGTTATGTTTTTTACCTGCCATTTTTGATACTTTAGAGGCCATCTCATCAAAACTACTAGCTTCAGGATTTTGCCAACTCTCTTTTACTTCTTCTTCCTCTATCTCTTCCATACCAGAATGAGCAAGTGGTTTTGATAAAGTTTTGTTTTCTATTATATTTGGAGCATTCCTTGAATAAAGTTTTCTTTCAAGATTATCTAACTTTTCCTTTTTTTCATCATTATATTGCATCTGATTTTGCGAAATCATGTCGAACAATACGTCGATTAGAGTTCGACCTTATTATAACACGAGTAAATCTACTATGATAATTTTTGATATTAAACTTACAAAAGTTCTTTAAATTCTTCTTCTGTTAATTTAACTTGTTTTAAAATATTTTTTAAAAGTCCGCGACCAATATCACCAGTATGTATAGGCACGGATGTTTGAAGATCACGTTCTTCGTTAACTAAAATTAAATGGCTTCCACGTTGATTATATTCTTCAAAACCAACTTGTTTAAGGGCTTTAACAAGTTCTCTGGGTTTTATTTGTTTTAAACGACCCATTTTTAAATTAAACTAATACTTTTGGAGACATTATGCTTACAACAAAAGGACTAACTCGAGATTTTTCAACTGGAATACTCTTACCTCTATCTATCAGCACACTAACAAATTCAAAAATTGCCTCTTGAGCCATTTTAAGAGCTTCATCAAAAGTCCTTCCTTGAGTAAAACATCCAGGTAAAGCAGGCACCGATACCACATAGATACCGTCTTCATCCCTCTCTATTTGAACATTATATGTAAGTCGTTTTTCCATAACAAGTGTATTATATCATAAATTATGCAAAAACAACTCGAAGTGCGTAGGAGGTTTTTATATCGCCTTTAGAGATTCGTTTATTAGTTTAATTACAGAAGAACGCTTGGGGGCAATAGCTTCCAAATCTTTGGATTTAATTTCAGAAGAAGAGATGGGAATTGAAAATTCTGGATCGTGCCTCATAAATCCAAGTATATGTAAAATGCGTAAAAGAGTAAGATATTCGGAAAGAGCAATGTCTTGTTCTTTGGCTGTTATCAAAAAGTTTAGGAAATTTAAAACAACGGAAAAAAGCGGGGTATGGGCTTCTTCTTCAAATACTAATTTCTTAATCAAATTCAAAATATTATTAACAATTTTTAGCTTAGATGGAGAATTTCTAAAAACTTCATAAAAATTTTGCTCGGCCCTACTACTGACCACTTTCCAACCAGTCTTACCACTAATCAAAGAAAAATCTCCAAATGAAAAATCTTGAGAGCTGCCACGAAGTTTAGAATGAATATTTCTACCCCCCTGCACTCGAGCATTCAAAAGACCAAAACTTTCGGTAAATATATTTATCCTCTTATTGCTATCTCCTTCTATTTTGCTGGAAATAACAATACCTTTAGTGTGATACTTTCTATACATAAAAATTAAATAGATTATTTAATTTTTAATTTAAATTTTAATCTATCAATATCAATTTCTCCTCCATCATTTTCAGTAAAAAGAACCTCTTCAATATTGGTAGGTTTTTTTATTTCCTTTAAAACAGAACTAAAAAATTCTTTTCCTGCTTCGTTTGTTTCTATCAAAAGTTTTATTTTATCAGACGGCGCCAAAATCTTTTCTTTTCTCAATATTTGAATAGCCCTTATCAAATCTCTGGTGTTTCCTTCTTTTTTAAGTTCTAAAGTAATCTTTGTGTCTAACTCTACCTCTTCTTCTAATTTGTTATCAAAAGTAATATTTTTGATATTTATTTCATCTTTGATAAGTTTCAAATATTCTTCTTTACCTTCTAGCTTTTTATTTTTAATTTTTAATTCGCTTAAAGGTTGGCGCACTTTTATACCAGATGACATCCTCTTCTCCAAAGCGATAGAAACTATTTTTCTCACTTCTATCATATTTTGCAAAATTTCTTCATCTACTTCCCCGTCTTTAGGCCAATCACAAAGATGAACGCTCTCTGGAGCTTCTGCTGATTTTAATTTTAAATATATATTTTCTGCAAAAAATGGAACAAACGGCGCCATATGTTTAGAAAGATTTAAAAGCACATAATGAGTGGTAGCTAAGGCATTATTTCTGTCTTTTATACTTACAGCATCTTCAATATCTTCAGATTTAAACCTATCTCTAGAGCGACGAATATACCAAGTAGAAAGGTCATCAATAAAATCTAGTATAGGGCGAGTGGCGTTGTAAATATTAAAATCATCAAGTGAGGTCGTTACTTCTCTGTGAAATTCATTTAATCTGATTAAAATCCATTTGTCCAAAATATGATGTGCCTTCAATTGGATAGGTTTCTTGCTTTCAAACTCGGCAATTTCGGTAGCGGGACGATACATTTCATAAAATGAAAGCACGTTTTCAAGTTTTGAAATTACTTTTTTAGATATTTCAGCTACTCCTTTTTCAGAAAAGTTCAAATCTTCCGCCTTTACCACAGGAGTGGATATCAAATAATATCTCAAACTATCAGCTCCGTATTTATCAACTATAATAGCTGGGTCTGTATAGTTTTGTAATCTTTTGGACATTTTTTTGCCATCTTCGGCCAAAACAATGCCATTGACAATAACATTGTTAAATATTTGTTTGCCAAACAAACCAGTAGAAAAAACATGCTGATAATAAAACCATTTGCTAATCTGATCAAGACCTTCGGCAATAAAATCTGCTGGTATACGAGCCTCTACTTCTTCTTTATTTTCAAACGGATAGTGATAAGAAGAAAAAGGCACAGACCCAGAATCAAACCAAGTGTCCAAAACATCGGTCACTCTTTTAAATACTCTCCCCTTATCATCAACCAGCTCTACTTCGTCAATATATGGTCGATGTAAATCAAGTTCATAATTTTCATTGTGAGGCAAGGGAGTGAAATTTAATTTTCTATATTCAGCATATTTTGATTTATAACCCAACTCTTCTTTCATTTTAATATGAGTCTTAAAATCCGCTCCTACAGAGACATCTTGAAAAGCCTTCAAAACACCATCGTGACTAACAATTAAAATATTTTTATCAACATATTCTTTTTCTAAACGATATAAAAAATCTCCAGCTCTTTTATTAATATCTCGCAATGTTTCTCCACCTATCGGAGCTTTTTCAAATCTTTCTTTATGATTTTTGAAAAATTTTAAATAATCAGTCCAAGTTTTACCCTCATATTCAGCTCCAGCTTGAAGCTCGGCAATTTTTTCATCGTAGATGACTTTATCATCATCCAAATCAAGAGCTTTTTGAATTATAGCGACAGTTTCTTTACACCTATCAAAAGGTGAGGAGATTATAAGATTGATCTTTTCTGACTTTATATCTTGAGCCGCCACAGTCGCTTGTTTTTTGCCTTCTTCTGTTAAGTGAAAAACATTTTTAATATCGGCATTTATCAAATCTGTCAGATTTTGCTCTGCTTCAGCGTGTCGCATTATAAAATATTTATTACCACTTTTTTTAGTATATTTTTGAAGTTCTGCGACCGAACCGATAACGAGTCTTTCTTCTGTTTTTTCGTTTTCCCAAACAGGAATAGTGTTGGCCCAAAAACGTTGCCTGCTGATAGACCAATCCCGAGCATTTTCTAACCAATCATGAGAGCGTCCTTCTTTGAGATGTTTAGGTTGCCAATTTATATTTTCTGCATATTTTAAAAGATCTTTTTTTATTTTTGTGACAGAGACAAACCAAGAAGAGGTAGCATAATTTAAAAGCGGTGTCTCACACCTCCAACAATGTGGATATGAATGTTCATATTTTTCTTTAGAAAAGAGAAGTCCTTTTTGAGCTAAAATTTTTAAAACTTCAACATCCGTTTTTTGAGAGTCATCTTTTGGTTTAACAGAGAGTCCGGCCAATTCTTTAACTTCTGGTCTTATAATACCGTCCATCCATACATGTTGAACAAAAGGTAATTTCTCTTTTTTACCAAGCTCCATATCATCTTCTCCAAAAGCGGGAGCAATATGAACTACACCAGTACCACTCTCAACAGTAACAAAATCCGCTGCATATATTTTCCAGCCATTTTTTCTGTTTGGAAGTTTTTCATCATTATAATAATCATCAAAAAGAGGTTTGTATGATTTACCCAAAAGTTCTTTACCTTTAAATTCTTTTTTTATTTCTTTAGATACCCCTTCTATTTTTTCTAAAAGATTTTTTGCAAAAATTAAATTATCTTTATTTTGAATATAGTCAATATCTTCTCCCACAGCCAAAGCGACATTGCCAGGCAATGTCCACGGTGTAGTGGTCCAAGCCAAAACAAAAGTATTTGGTTCATTCACTAATTCAAATTTGGCGATTACGGCAATATCTTTAATATCTTTGTATCCTTCAGCCACTTCTGCTTGAGCTAAAGTAGTCTCACAACGCGGGCAAATATGCATTGACCTATAGTCTTTATAAATCAAACCTTTATTAAATAACTCTTTGAAAGCCCACCATTCTGACTCCATATAAGTAGATTCCATAGTGATGTAAGGATTATCCATATTTACCCAGCGTCCAAAACGTGGAATAAATTTATTCCATACATCTATATAAGTAAAAATCTTCTCTCTACAAAGATTGTTAAATTTCCCAATGCCTATCTCCTCAATTTCTTTTTTACTTTTAGTGCCTAATTCTTTTTCAACAATGTTTTCAATAGGCAGACCGTGAGTATCCCAACCCCACTGTCTTTCCACAAAACGCCCTTTCATTGTTTGATAACGAGGAATAACATCTTTCATCACACTCCCAACCAAATGACCATAATGTGGCGCACCGGTAGCAAAAGGAGGTCCATCATGAAAAACAAAAGGTTTACC
>Ga0210057_1003293_pt1 | contig 22379 bp, 21 predicted proteins | sample CryGeyCG2114_010_2_FD_183968 | JGI IMG/M metagenome (GOLD analysis project Ga0210057, IMG submission 183968) | Groundwater microbial communities from aquifer - Crystal Geyser CG10_big_fil_rev_8/21/14_0.10 (SPAdes) (version 2) | ecosystem: Environmental > Aquatic > Deep subsurface > Groundwater ...
GGTCTGAAAGTTCGGTTTCCATCTTTTGCAGACCTTCATTGGTAAGTAAGTATTTTTTTGGCATTTAGTAGTTTAGTTTAAAAATATCTGATACAGTTTAATCTATTTAAGAGTTTGTGTCAATAAAATTCTTAAGCTTGTTTGTTTTTCTATATAGTAATTTATTGAAGATTAAAATTTAAATAACTGAAGCTTAAGACACGGAATTAGATGTCTAAATTCTTTACCGTTTTTGCGTGGGTTGTGATAAACCTTTTACGCGGGGCGACTTCGTCGCCCATTAGAATTTCAAAAACCTCGCTGACTTTTTCTGCGTCCTCAATTTTAACCTGAAGCATAACTCTTGCCTCGGGGTCCATGGTGGTTTCCCAAAGTTGTCCCGGGTTCATTTCTCCAAGGCCTTTGTAGCGCTGGATGTTGTATTTCATTCCGGCCACCTCCCCAATTACTCCGCCTTCCGACTCAATTTGGATTTTTTCTTCTGCCGTAGTGTCTCCATCTTTTTTCTTTTCACTTTTCTCTTTTCCCTTCTTTTTCTCTTTGCTTTCTTTAAGCAAATCTTTTAAAATTTCATCTTTTTCGTCATCGCTAAAAGCGTATTGCGACTGCCTGTCTACGCTGACTTTATAAAGAGGCGGTTGGGCAATGTAAAGATAGCCCTGGCGAATAATGTCCACAAAATAACGGTAAAATAAAGTTAAAAGCAAAGTACGGATGTGCGCGCCGTCTACGTCGGCGTCTGTCATTATTATTACTCTGTGGTAGCGAAGTTTGGAAATATTGAGCATGTCGCCAACGCCTGTGCCAAGGGCAATTACCAAGTTTTTAATTTCTTGGTTGGTAAGCATTTTGTCTAAACGCGCTCTTTCCACGTTTAAAATTTTACCGCGTAAAGGTAATATGGCTTGATAATTGCGGTTGCGTCCCTGTTTAGCGCTGCCTCCCGCGCTGTCGCCCTCTACAATGTAGAGTTCGCATTCGGCCGGATCGGATTCACTGCAGTCAGCGAGTTTTCCGGGCAAAGCCAAGCCGTCCAAAATTCCTTTTCTAATAACACTGTCGCGCGCCGCACGCGCCGCCATTCTCGCCTTTGCTGCCAAAATTACTTTTTCTAAAATTTTTCCGGCGTCCTGTGGATGTTCTTCCAAATAGAGTTCTAGGGCTGTTCCCACGACGCTCTCTACGGCGGTTCTTACTTCCGGGTTTCCCAATTTAGCTTTGGTTTGGCCTTCAAATTGAGGATTTGGCAGTTTAACGGAGATAACCGCGCAGAGGCCTTCCCGCATATCTTCACCGGTAAGTTTGTCGCTGCCTTTTAAAATATTATTTTTGCTCGCGTAGCTGTTAATGCATCTAGTCAGCGCAGCTCTAAAACCGGTAACATGCATACCGCCTTCGCTGTTGTATTCGTTGTTGGCGTAGGCAAGGATTTTTTCGTCGTAATCGTCGGTGTATTGTATGGCAACTTCCACTAAAATATCACCTTCTGTCTTGTTTATGTATATTGGAGAATTTTTGATTTTCTTGCTGCGGTTTAGGCGTTTTAAATAACTGATAAGTCCGCCTTCAAAATAATACTGGTAAGTAAGTCCGACTCTTTCGTCGGTAATAATAAAGTGAAGGCCTTTGGTTAAATACGCCTGGCTTCGTAAATGTTGAGTAATAGTCTTGAATTTAAATTCGGTGGTTTCAAAAATGCTCTTATCAGGATAAAAGGTTATGGAGGTGCCGGTTGGGTCGGGGTCATTTTTGTCTATTTTGCCCGCTTCTTTAACTTTTCCCTGTGGTTTTCCGATTTTATATTTTTGTTCGTAAATTTTGCCGTCGCGTTTTATTTGGGCAATAAGGTCGGTGGAAAGCGCGTTTACTACAGACACCCCGACACCGTGAAGGCCGCCGGAAACTTTGTAGCCGGAAGCGTTGCCGCCGAATTTTCCTCCGGCATGAAGAACAGTTAGCACCGTTTCCAGCGCCGATTTTTTTGTAGTTTTATGAATATCTACGGGAATGCCACGGCCGTTGTCTACTACCGTAACTCCCCCGTCTTTTTGTATAAGCACGCCTACTTTGTTGGCGTGCCCGGCCATGGCTTCGTCAACCGCGTTGTCCACAACTTCCCAAATAAGGTGGTGGAGGCCGGTTTCGCCGGTGGAGCCAATATACATTCCCGGCCGTTTTCTTACAGGGTCCAGACCTTCTAAAACAGTAATATTTGCCGCACTGTATCCTTGAACTTTTTTTCCGCCAGTGGCGGGCTTCTCTTCTTTTTTTGGCATAAATTTTAATTTAAATGAGCCTTTAGAGACATTGCATTCCTATGAATGATGTCCGTTTTCGTAGAGAGGAGTAGTGCTAATAAGGGGGTTATCTTACTATTGTATTCTTCTAAAAGTTTGTCAATTTCTTGTTTGGTAGAATTAGCCCCTTGTAATTCAAAAGGTTTACCAGAATAGTTAGTAAATTGGAAAAATCTTCCCTTGAAATCCCTATAGCTGCTTTGTTTATTTCTTCTTCGCCGGGATTTTTTGGCAGTTCTATATTTAGCTTTGATTTGTCCAGGATAGTTCTAAAATCGGCTAAGTTTTTATTTATGTGTTCAGCTTTTTGCCTTTCTGTTTCTCGCATAAAATAAATAAGCATCAATCGGTTTTTTTTGGCCAAGAATCAGGTTTACCGCTTGATACAACTAAATATTAAGTAATTTTTTCTATTCTTTTCACCTTCTTATTATAGCAAATTTTGGGTAAAATTACTAGGGGTATTTTAGGCGTTTTTTGGCTTATTTAATTAAATTTTTAAAGGCTTAACACGTGTTGAGCCTTTAAAATAGTTTACCTAAAAGGTATCAACATTGTAACACCTGTTACCTTAATTCTGCGTTGTATACCCTCTTTGTTTCTTCATAAAGCTTGTTTTGCAAGGGCTCCACCTCTTCGGCCTTAAGCGTTCTTTCCGGGCTCCGGTAAAATACCCGGTAAGTGTAGCTGAGTCTATCTTTTCCAAATTTTTCTTCGTTTTCGTATTTATCAAGCAGTTTAACTTCTTCCACCATGTCTTTGCCTATTTCGCGAATCAAATCGAAATAGTTGTTAGGTACAAAATCTTTGTTTACGATAAATGATATATCGCGAATAACCGGCGGGTATTTGCTGACTTCTTTAAATTGATTTCCTAGTTTAAGTTGTTTTGTTACTCTCGGATCGCTTGACCATAAAAGGCGAATGTCGGGCAAGTTCATGCTGGCAATAGCTAGCCGTTCAAGTCCAAACCCAAAAGCCCATCCGGTGTAATTGTTTGAATCCACGCCAAGCTTTTCAAGGACGCTGCCTTTAACGACTCCGCAACCTACAACCTCCACCCACTTGTCCCCTATTTCAACTTCCATTTCCAGGGATGGATCGGTGTAAGGGAATGTGTCGGGGTTAAGCCTGTATTTAACGCCCTCACCAAATACCGCCTTGGCAATATTACCCAGCGATTCCTCCAAATCTTTTTGGCCGATGGTTTTTTTAGATTTTGGCGCTAAATACCACCCGTCTATTTGGTGAAATACATTCATGTGTTTTGAATCTATCTCGTCTTTGCGGTAGACTTTGCCGAAACAAAAACAGCCTATAGCCTTATCCTCGGAAATCCTTTTTTTTACATCCGGGTTTTGCAAATAGTAGTACCACATAATTGTGGTATGCGTTCTCAAGATATTTTTGTTATCTATATAGTAGGTATCGGACCTGGAACGAGCGGGATGATCATTAGGAAAGTCAAACAGGTCAAAACTGATGTCCGCTGGAACAATTTCCGGGGTTTCAATTTCATCAAGGCCCAAATTCTTAAAATAAGGGTAGTTGATGATGCGGCTTACAATTTCCGCTATCGGGTTGTTTTCCGCGCGCGAAAGGTCGGGCATGCTTAAATAGCGCTTTATTCTAAAAGCTTCAAAGTCCGCGCGTTTGTTTAGTTCTTTTTTGAGATGCTCTTCTTCGTCTTTGTTTATGATAATATTTTGCCCCATATTGGCCTTATTTTAGCATTTTCGGGGTGAATTGGCTACCCGGCGCGACAGACGTTTTTAAAACCATAATTTCTGGTCTTTCGTCTAGAGGACCAAGACCAAGTTCAAATCTAGCGCAAATCATTCCCTGGCTCTCTACTCCACGAATTTTTGCTTTTTCTAGAATGAAAGGTTTGTGGTTTTTGTCGTGAATATTTTGTTTTATCTCTGCTCCGGGCAGGGCCAGTGCCACCACATCCCCTTCCTCAAAATTAAAAGCTCCGCAGATTACCGGGTATACTTCTCTGCTTCCCAGGTTCAGTTTAACAACCCTTAGTCTGTCGGCGTTTGGGTGTTTTTCTATGCTAGAAACTTTAGCGGCAAAAATGTTTTTGAAGCCGGAAGACTGCAAACCAAAGATTTTTTTTAACAAATTCGTTAGAGATAACATGCTTTTTTGAATTTTAAGCGGATTGGCATTTACATTGACATATGAGATCGTTTTATCAGGCAAATATTGGTAATCGGTAAAGTTAATAATTCCTGCATTCTTCCTGGTTGCATAAAAATCCGGTGGTACCTTTAGGCGGGTCGTCTAAGAGCGCTTTCAAAGTAAAAGAGTTAAAATTTTCCGATACTTGGTAGTCGTAATCGGCTGCCGTCCTCGGGTCTTTTGGCACGCTCCCGATATAGTCCGGTATTATTGCCGTCTTGTACTCCGCCTCTGTCGGGAAAACATAAATTTGTTCGCCCGCTACATTATTATTTGAATACAAGAGTAGCGCCGTTCTTAACATTTGTAAATCTGTCTTTCTTTTTTCGTCGTTTATTGCCGCTTCTTCTTCAAATTTATATTTTTCAGCGTCTTTTTTTGTAATTCTAATTAGTTGGGTTTGAGTTTCGCTAAAATAAGTTAAATTAAAATCTTCTCCGTTCCCCACCAGCTGATACGTATAAACATACGGTTCCAGGTTAATTGGGTCGTCGGTATTTGTGGCTATTTTATTATAAGGTTTTAAAGTATCGTTCAAAGCTTTTATACTTGCTGCCACGGGGAAAGCTTGTAAATCGTCGTAATATTTTATCAGACCCACCGATAACTTTTTTATGGTGTTGGTTCGTTGCGCATCGCGGTCTTGCTTGGCTTCCGCGGACTGGTCAATGTTTTCGTATATAGCAAACGTTTCCGTGTTTGATTCCTTCTGTTTTTGAATTAGCAAAGTCGGTACCGCAAAACCGTATAAATTATTTAAAACGGCAGCTAAAGTTGAAACCGTGGGTTCGTGCAGGTTGAACTTTTTAATTCTAATTCCGATTTCCGTTCTTTCTTCTTCTGTCATTAATCTGTCGGTCTCAGTAAGGCTGTAACCGCCTTCAAAGAAATCCGCATCGTTATAGTTTTTGTTTCCGGCTGTGTTTGAATTTGTCGGGTCGGAAATAAATACATTTACTTCATCTCCGTCGGCTATGCCGTCTTGGTCGGAGTCGGGGTTGTTAGGATCTGTCTCTGCAGAATATTCTTCAATGTTTTTTAGCCCGTCTCTTTCGGGGTCGGCATTATCACCGCAAAGTGTAATCTCCAAACAGCCCTTGCTAAAATATTTTTCTCGCCACTGGGAGGGTGTGGTGAATTGGTCGTTTTGTTCCCCGGTATTTTGGTTGTTGTTTAAATCGCCGGTATTCACTAAAAAGGTTTCATCTTTGTAAGAACTATTAATAAAGTAATTGATCGCGAAATAAGCTATGGCAGCCAATATAATAACTCCCAGCCCTATAAAAAGCTTTTTTTTATGATTTACAAAAAATGAGGTTTTATCTTGGTTTTGAGCAACAGGACCGGGTTCTTCGGTTATTTTTATGGACGGAGCTTTAATTTCCGCTTGCGTGTTATTTTTGGGCATAACATTAAAAAGCAAATAGCCTTCCTTTTCGTTTTCTATATTTTGTTCTACTGTTTCCCGGCTCGCCTCAATTTTAGACTTTAGTCTTTCGGGCGAGATTGCCGGTTCCGGCGGATTTGTGTTTTGATTTTCTTCCATAGTCTTATGTTTTTAAATTTAGAAAAATTTCCACAAAGACCAAAAATAAAATTAAACTAGCTTCCACCCACCAATAAAATAAACCGTTTCCCATAAGCCAGAAAGAAGCAACCACCAAAACAGAGAGTAAAAAAGCTTGCCGCAAGCTGCCGCTTAAGTTTGTTATGTAAATTCCCTGTTTGGACCATTTTCTCAGGCCCAGGCCGATTAGGGAAAAAATTCCGAGGCAGAATAAAAACAAACTTAAATAGAAAGTTAAAAAAGTTCCCCAGGAAGCTTCAAATGGGTTCGTAAAATTTACAATTGAAACCAAAGAAAATCCTGAAAGTATGGTAATTAAAAGAACTGTTATAATTTGTTGTCTTGGTGCTAAAGCCATATTAATTATACCACACTTTACTTAAGTTTCTATATTTCTCAAATATGCCAATTTGAAATTAATCATGAATTGAACTTGAAAAAAAGCTATTCAAAATGTTCAAATTCGCAATTATGGCTTTTAATTTTTTTATGCAAGTCTTTAAATTTGTCGTGTTCAATCGCATCCAAAATCTGTTCAATAGTACCCAATAGTTTTTCTTTTAATTTACTTATATCTTTCTCTGTTGCCGGGGCTTCTTCTCTCATTGTCCCCTCCCCTTGCAGATACCAATATTTAAGTTTGACGACTTTTTCTTTTAAGAATTCTTGGGCGGCCCATTGGTATACGTAAAGTTGGTCAAGATCGCCTTTACTATTTGGAGCTTTTCCGGTTTTGTAGTCTATGATGGAAAGGCCTTGTTTTATTTTATCAGCTCTGTCAATTTTGCCGACAAAATTATAATTGCCCAACTTAAGTTTAAAAAAAGTTTCTATATATTTAGCTTCCGGCTCGTGCGCTTTTAAGTCATTGTAAAAAACTTTTAACATTTCCGAGCCAACTTTTTTGTATTTTGATTTTTCCAATTTGCTGGGGTACCAGTTGTCCAACCAATTTTTTTCGTAAAGATTTTCCAGTATTTTGAATTCCGGCAAAGGGTTTTCAGAAGGAGTTTTGCCGAACAGGTCAACTTGTTTCAGTTCCTGATTTTTTTTGTAAATTTTGAGAAATTCTTCAAATACTTTGTGAATGGTGCTGCCAAAACTTAAATGATGGCTGCCTCGCATCGGTAGTTTCAAGTAGTATTTATATTTGTATTTTAGCGGGCAAAGTTGAAAGTCGTTAAGGGCGGAATAAGAAAAACTAGTTGGAATTTTTTTATAAACTGCTCCTGCATGAGCGTTTTTTGCTTTGGTAAAAATAACTTTGCCCGTTGCTTTGTTGATTTTTTCATCGGGGACAAGGCCGGTTTCAACTAAAAATCGCGAAGGTTTCTTTAACGATTTGCCGCCGTAGTCCCTGCCCCAAGTTAAATATAAACCGGTCTTGGCCCGGGTTGTCGCTACGTAAAATAACCGCCTTTCTTCCTGCAAATGGGAATCTCCTTCGGGCAGTATATCTTTAATTAACTTTTCGGGGATATCTATTGCGTCTTTTTTTTGCCTGGTTGGGAACCTTTGGTCCACCAGGTTAATTACAAAGACGTATTTAAATTCCAAGCCTTTTGCGCTGTGGATGGTTAAGACTTTTAAACTTTCAGGGCCCAAATTGGGGTCAAATTTTATCTCGCCCTCATCCCCTGCCTTATTTTGCAGCTCAAGGATTTCTAGAAAATTGTGAAGGCCAGTATGTTCGTTTTCTTTTTCAAAGGCTTCTATTTTTTTGTAAAATTGATCCAGCAGTTCTCTGTTTTGGGAACCGGCCGCGGTTTCTTGTTTTAATTTTTGCTCCAGTCCTAAATCGGAAATTATTTCTATTGCCATTTCAGAAGCTGTCCTGTCTTTTGCCATTACCGCGTGTTTTTTTATGAGTTCTAAAAGCGTTCTAATTTTGGCCTTGCCTTCAGGCGAAACCTCCGGTATGGTTTGTGCCGGAAGCAAAGTTTCAAAAAGCGACAAGGTTTTTTTTCCGCTATGCTCCAAAAGGGCAGAAAGATCTTCGTGGGTTAAATGAAATTTGGGAAGACTAAAAACACGGTAGAGTGAAATGGAATCGTTCAAATTGTCAAGTAAACGCATGTAGCAGATTACATCCAGTACAATTGGTTTTCTATAAAGACCCTTGTTTGCCAAAAATGTATGGGGTATACCGGCGTTTTCCAAAATGGGCAGAAGTTCGTCTGCCGCCGAGTTGGCTCTTATAAGTATTGCGAAGTCGTTCCAGGTAGCTATATTGTCCGAAGATTTTAGGTCCAAAATTTTTTTTACCGCAAAGTTAAGCTCTCCGCTTAAATCTTCTCCTTCCAGCACTTCAATCATTCCCTTGTCTTTTTTGGCAGTGGTAAGGTGCTTGTTAATTTTTAGCTTAATTTCCAACCGATCGGGATTGTTTGCCTGTATAAATTTGTATGCCAGGTCCAAAATTATCTGCGTACTTCTGTAATTTTCCATTAAAGTAATTTGTTTGGCGTTAGGGTATTCGTCCTTAAATTTTAAAATGTTTGAAACGCTGGCGCCTCTAAATTTATAAATTGACTGGTCGTCGTCGCCGACCACGCCAAGGTTCCCGCCTTTTCCGGCCAGAAGTTTAACTAGCTCGTATTGCGCGAAGTTGGTGTCTTGAAACTCATCTACGAGAATATATTTAAATTTAGATTGATAATATTTAAGGATTCCCGGGCGTTTATTAAGCAGTTCCAAGGTGTAATTTATTAAATCGCCGAAATCCATATAATTATTGTCCAATAAAAGTTTTTGGTAAACATGAAAGGCGTTAGCCACTTCTTCCAATCTCATAATTTCTGTTTCTTCTGTATCAACATTGAGTTTGGACTTGGCATTTAGCCCTATACGCTTAGTCTTGACAGGCTGATCTGTTCCCAGTCTTAAGTTATTAACGTGTTGTAAATAATCATGGGGGCTTATTATTTCATCTTTACACCTTGAAAAATGTGTTAAAAGCGCGTCTATGAATTTGTTTGGGCTGCCTAAGGGGCGGTAATAGCTTAAGTTAAATTTTTCAAAGTTTTTATAAACTAAAATCCACTGCCTGGTGCCGTTCAGCAGTTCGAAATCGTTGGATATTCCTATGTCCAAGGCGTGGGCTTTTAAAATACGTTCGCAAAAACTGTGGAAAGTAGAGATCCAGGCGTCGTAAAATCCCATTGGCATTAATATGTCCACTCGTTCCTGCATTTCTGTAGCAGCTTTTTCGGTAAAAGTTAAAGCTAAAATTTCGTCCGGCTTCGCGAGTTTTTGTTCTATTAGCCAAGCGATTTTTCTGGTTATAACTGTGGTTTTGCCCGTCCCGGCTCCCGCCACTATTAAAAGAGGCCCTTTTTTGTGTGTTACGGCCTCAAGCTGTTGTTTGTTTAAGTCTTCTAAAAGCGTTTCCATCTTTTTTTCTTTGCCCTGTTTTTTAATGCCTGAACGCTTCCGTCTGCTTTCAAACTAATTTGATGGGTGCGTTTGAATTTTTTTATAATCTGTTCTAAAGACATCCCAAAAGTTTGTTCAATTTCTTGAATAGATATTGCTCTCTTGGTTGTGCCGCGAAACAGTTTGAAAGGTTCTTCTTCTGAAAGGCCAGGCTTTTGGCATTCTCTATTTTCCATTGCTGATAAAATTAGTCCATTTGCGCCATAAATCCATGCCTTCGTCTTTATATTTAACCCAAAATTGTCCCGGGGTAACAATTTTAACGTTTTGGTATTTTGTCATGGTTAAAAGATCATTGTCGCTTGTAATTAGATAATCCGCTTTGGCTTCCACGGCGCTTTCTAAAATTTTGTTGTCCTCGGGATCCCTAACCGCCCGGATTCGCCGTTTATTTATTACGCTCCCGGCTTGGGCGAAAAAGTCGTTTAGCTGTTTTCGGTAGTCGTCGCTTTTTATAATCTTAGACAAAAGCAGTTTATTTTCTTGAAAAGTCTGCTTATTTGCAAAAGCTTCAATGTTGCCGTTGATTACTTCGTCAATAATTTTTTTTTCGTAGGAATAATCGTCTTTAAAGCCGTTTATTAATACATTTGTATCTATGACAATCTTCATAACATTTGACCTTTGACATATAACATATAACAAGCTACTTTTTAGGATTTTTCAGTAAAGTGCTCCTGAAAGCTGTAAGTTGATTGGCCAGTTCCGCGGCTTTATTTAAAAATAAAGATTGTTCTTCGTTTGATATGTATTTGTTGTCCAGAGCAACATCCAGGCAAGCCACGCATTCGTTTAAAAAAGTACTTGAAAGGTTTAAAAAATGAGCAAAATCTTTGTCTGTTCCTCTGTCCGATCACTCAGCAATATTTAGAATAATAGAATCTGCAGCTCTGTGTAGTTGGTTTGTAAGATTAAATAATTCAAATTTTGGAAATTTTTGGCGCGTTAACAATTTTATTTCGACAACAAAACTTCTGCTGTCTTTATACACTTGAAATTTTCTGAAACGAAATTTTTTGTCGGAATCCAACATGTGCCAAATGTAAAATGTTATATGTCAAATGTTACTTGCGTCCGGTCCTTATTGGCATTAAAAATTTTCTGGGGTTTTCGTCCAGGTCAATAAAAAAGTCCGCCAGTTCCTTAATTTTATGGCTGCATGATTTGCCAAAGGCCATGCTCTCCGTGAATTGCCCGCTCATTTGCATAAATTCCAGAAGCGGAACAAAATCTCCGTCTCCGCTGACTAGGACAACCACGTCAAGCTTATTCATCAGCTTAACAATATCCATGGCAATTCCCACGTCCCAGTCCCCTTTTTGGTGCCCACCCACGAAAGTTTGGAGCTCTTTCCTTTTTACCTCAAAGCCGGCTTTTTGCAAGGCTTCAAAAAAACCTTCTTCTTCCGGCATTTTGGCTTCAACAACATAGGCCATTGCTCGGATGAGCTTTCTATCCGCCACAGCCTCCTTTAAAATTTCGTTAAATTTAATGCGCGCGTTATAAATATTGCGCGCGGAGTAGTAGAGGTTTTGCACGTCCACAAATACTCCGACTCTTTGATCAGGATTCCTTATTGGCATAAATTTGCAATAAAAATTTAAATATTTTTTTAAAACTTATTTTAAAATTCTTTTAGTCTAGCTTCATCCACACTTTACTGCGCTGCTCTTTAGAAGCCCATTGGGTTCCCTGAAAATTTGTTGTTTGATAGCCAACCGTTGAAGCGTCAAAAACGGTTTTTGAAGGAGAACTGTACCAAGTTTGGTCGTTAAAGACAGATTGAAAAATGGGATGATTATTGCCCAGACTAAATATCCACGCTTGACCAATTTGGTCTTCGGGTTCTATGTTGGCCGGCATGGACTTTAAAAAGTTAAATTTATGAAAATTTATCCCCCAATTCTGCATCATTTGGTCAAAATTTTGAAAAGCTTGTTGCAACTCAACAGAATTGTCGGCCATTTCCGCCCAGATTGGTTCTTCTTTTAATTTTGGGATGGTGCAATAATCCATAAAAAAATGATATAGCCTGAATAATTGATTGTAGACATGGTGTCCTGTATGGAGTAAGGTTTCTATTACCCTCGCCTTATCTCCTTTATTGGAATTTTTCTCAAAATAGGCCGACAGAGAATTTATTTGTTCCGGTACAGACTCTATTTCAGGAAAGCCTGCTCGCAGGCTTTGAGTAAAACGGCCGTTCTCTATTTGCAAAAAATCATTTAGTGCTTTTAAAAGTTCTGAAATAGTTGTTTTTGAACTCTCAATTAATTCAGGAGGCATTTCACTATCGTGGATACCAGTTTCTAATGACATAATTATTCTATTAATTTTTGAGGGGCCTCTGGTTTTTGCTCTTCTAATTTTAAAGACGAAGCGTTTTCTATACTGCTTTTAAGCTTTACAAAATGGTTAGAGACCGTGCCCATAGTATTTGAAGTATTTTTGATGTGGGTTGATAAAACTTCAAGATTCCTGCCAAATTTATCTGATTCCTGTTTAATACCGGCAATCATAGCCAAAATTTGCTGCGCGGCCTCGTTAACCTTTTGACCCCGAAGGGAAAGCAGAATTATTTGCAAGTGGTGGTAAAGCGTGTTTGGGCTTACATAATAAACTTTTTTGCCGCGCGCGTATTCCAAAATGTTCGTGTCGTCCAACACTTCGCTGAACACCCCTTCGCTCGGAATATACATAAGCGCGAAGTCAAACGTATTTTCCTGCGGCAAAATATATTTTTTGTGGATTTCGTCCACGCGCTTTTTTACGTCCTTCAAAAATGCTTTTTTAAGCCCTTCCGCCGCATCCTCGGTTTTGGCTTCTTTGTAAAGCCTGTAATTTTCCATGGAAAATTTGCTGTCTATGGGTAATATTTTATCCCCCACATTTATTATGGCGTCGACTGTTTCACCGTTCTTAAACCTGTATTGAATTGCGTATCCGTTTTTGGGCAAAGCCTGGGAAAGCATATTTTCCAGCATTTCTTCGCCAAAATTGCCCCGCAGTTTTGGCGAAGCCAGGGTTTCTGTGAGTCTGCGAATGTCCGGCCCCACTTGTGATATACCGCCGAGTTCTTTGGTTAGCGCTCCAATTACTCTTCCCGCGCTGTCCAGGCGTTCATTTATGGCTTTATTTGTCTCGTTTATTGACTTTTGCATGCTTTCTCTGGTATTGTCTGTTCCTGCCTTTATTTCTTTCATCCATTCCATCATAACCTTCATAGATGTATCATCTGAAGGTTTTTCTGATTTTCTTTTTAGTTCAATAAGCAAATACAAAAGAACACCAAAACCTACCACTAAAATGGCTAATATTGCGTAAGTTATTGCTGAATTCATAAAGATATTGTATCATAAAAAGGTAAAATAATTAATTGAATAAATATGGAAGGCAGAAAATCAATCCCAGACGAGCTATCGGAGGCTGATAAAGACTATGCAGATGGCGGTGGCTTAAATACCCATAAGGGAGAGACTGGTAAAGACTACAAGAGATTTGGAGAAGAAGATGAAGGTGAAAAGGAAAAAGAGCCAAAGAGCGAGTAGCTTATTTGGAAAAGTGAGTAAAAAAGCAGTTAAGAGGCCATAAAAAATCCCCGCCGTTTGGAGGGGGTTTTTTATGGGGGGACGGTTTGGTCGCCTCGCGCGCTACGTTCAATTAGTTTGGGATTGTATCGTGAGACGCTACAGCAATCCCTGCCGCTATTTATTGCTCCAATTAGTCGCAATGAATTTTCGCTTTGTGCCGAGGCTTCCAACCTTGATTTTTCGAAATGTGATTCTTGGCGGTATTTTTTGATTGATGTTCGAACATTTTTTGAGCAAATCCCCAATAAGGAAGCAGGTGGGCAAAAATCCCTTCCCCCAACCCCCTTCCTTTTTGCCCGCCTGCTAGGGGGGCTTCGCCCCCAAAACTTTTCGGCGGACGGACGGCGGGACAGAAAATATAATTTCTTAATTCTAATTATAAATCATTCCCGGAATACGACAAATTAAAACTTTTATTAATCAAAGGAAAATCAGGTATGACATTATCAAACCCTGCATCGCACAATACTGCCCAATTAATAAATGAGGGGTCGCGAGGGGTAACTCTGCTGATATTTCCATTTGCATCCGTGGTGACAAAATATAAAATCTCCCCCCGCCATCCCTCTACTACGCAGATTGCAAAAGTATTTTTTTTAAAGACAACATTAGGATTTGGTATACTAATATGTCCCTTTGGTAATTTTTTTGATGCGTTTTCCATAATCTTAATTGATGCGCGTGCTTCTTTGATGCGGACAAGGAATCGCGCGCAAGCATCCCCATCTTGCTCAGTGACAATTTCATCAAGCAAAAGTTCGTCATAGGCCGCATACGGATAATCAATGCGAGCATCGTTTATTATGCCAACAGCTTTTCCAGCAACCCCAACCACACCATGATTCTTGGCAATTTTTGCCGAGAGTACGCCCGTACCCTTGAGACGATTTAAAATCGAGGTACTATTGAGGGCTATTTCCATAATTTCGTCAAAATCTTTACTGAGTGTTTTTAGTTCTAACAATAAATTATTTTTCTCTGATTCATCAATATCTTTTGCTACTCCACCAATCATATTTACACCTCGCAAAAATCGGCTGCCGGTAATCCTTTCATTTATTAGCATAACCATTTCTCGTAATCGCGCACCCCCCGCTCCGCCAAAATTAAACCCTGTATCCATCATAATCGCTCCAATATCGCCAAAATGATTAGCTAATCTTTCCAACTCGGCATAAATAACTCGCAAGTATCGCGCGCGTGCCGGTACTACGGTATCACTTAATTTTTCCAATACCTGGCAAAAAGCGAGCGAGTGGCTAAATGAACTATCACCGGAAATTTTCTCTGATAATTTTACTTTACCATTAAGCGGCAACACTTCAAATAATTTCTCACTGCCTTTGTGGGTATAGCCAAGCCGTGGCTCCAAAAGCACGATTCGTTCTCCGGCAACACTAAAGCGGAAATGTCCCGGTTCAATAATGCCTGCGTGAATGGGACCAACTGGAATTTCATAAATACCCTCGCCTTTAACTTCTTGAAAACTATAAGTGCCACTAGCTATTTGAGGTCTTTTTTGCCAATCATAATCTTTTCTTAAAGGAAAAACATCTATTGGCCAATTTTCGTGAAGAATGATTGGTCTTTTATCATGGCACCCGATTGGATCAAGACCAAAAAATGTCTTTATTTTTCTTTCGTAGTTTAATGCTTCATAAATAACAAGGGAGATTGAAGGAAATTCTGTTTTATTTTTTAATAAAATAAAAGGGATTATAAATAAATTTTCTTTTGGCACGCCAAAAATATACCAAATTTTAAAATAGCCATTTTCTGCTCTTTCGTCGGTCGCGGCAATAAGCTTGAGTGAAAGATTTTTATTAGCGTATAAATCATGAGTGGCCTTCTTTATCTCTAAAGTTGATACTTCAAAAGTAGCGCTGTTGTTATGGAATTCAACCTGCGCGTCTTGGGGAATAAATTGTTGTATTTTCTTTTTAATCATATTAGTAGTGAGAAACAGCATCATTTATTAATGTGGATAAAAATGGTGGAATATAAAAACTTAAAATGATCGTGATTGCCAATAATATCATTGGTGGAATAATTAACCAGACACTACTTTCGCCGGCTTCAATGTCTTTAGGTTTCTGGCTAAAAAATATACTGCTGACATGTTTAAAAAATCCAATAAACAGAATCGTCATCAAAAATAGAGCTAACACACTAATCACAGGATAGGTTTTTATACCTTCGGAAACAATGAGTACTTTACTAAAAAATATGCCAAAGGGCGGAGTACCGGTAATCACTAAAAAACCTACGATAAAAATAATGCTCGTTATAGGCAGGGTCGTTAGTACGCCTTTAATTTTAGAAATTTTTGTTGAACTATATTTTACAAATATTGTCCCGGCGGATAAAAATAAAGCCGATTTTATCAGAGCATGATATATCATATGCAGGATGGCACCCAAAATGCCTAAACCGCTCAACCCAAAACCGAGTGCAATAATACCCATATTTTCAATACTTGAATAAGCTAACAGTCGTTTATAGTTTGTTTGAGTTAAAATAATAAAGGCGGCAATAGCAATAGAAAATAAACCAAAAGCAATCAATAAATTTTGAGTAAAATGTTGACCAACAACTGCATCCGTAATCATTTTAAATCGAAGAACAACAACAAGCGCCACATTCAGTAATACTCCAGACAATAGGGCGCTGATTGGCGCCGGGGCTTTACTGTGAGCATCCGGCAACCAAGTGTGCATGGGTGCTAGCCCGACTTTTGTGCCGTAACCGATCAAGACAAAAATAAAAGCTATTTTGGCAATCAATGGATCCAAATGAGCGCTATTAGCCATGAGTGATTGCCAACTAACAAATCCGTCTCCGCCAAGTGGGCTGGTGGAAGTAAAATATAACAGCGTTCCAAAAAATCCCAAAAGCAAACCAATGGAATTGATAATCAAATACTTCCAGGCCGCCTCCATAGCTGATGGCTTATTGTAAAAACTAATAAGAAAGGCGGTGGAAAGCGTCGTGGCTTCAATAAAAATCCAAGCAAATACTGGATTGTTGGCGGTAATAGCTAATAACATTGCTACCAGAAAAATATTTAACAAAACAAAATATTGTTTTATCCTTGTAAAACCGATAATGCCCTTGGCGGTTTCCTGACGAAGATATTGAATAGAATAAATAGTCGCAATAAATCCGACGCAGGCAATAATGAGCATCACAATCGCTCCGAGCGAATCAACCGAGAAAAAAACGAATGGAGAATAAACACCGAAAGCGGAAACTTTCAAAGCAACAGCTATAGATTCAAACAATGTAATGGAAGAGGCGAGAATAGAAAAAAATTCAATCGCAAATCTTCGTTTAATTAGCATGTTTAAAAGCGCTGTGATTATTAAAATTGTGATTATAAATAGTATCTCCATAATCTTAATCTTTTAAATTATTCATTGTCGTTACATTAAGCGTTCCAAAGTGTCTATAAATCATAGATATAAATATGGTAGCAATAATGAGCCAAATAAAAATATTAAACATAATACCAAGTTGAAGCATAGGTGATTGTTCCAAACCTGCAAAAATAGTAAAGGCGACAATATTATTCTCCAAAGAAAGAATTCCAATAATTTGCGATAAAGCGCCTTTACGGTTAATAACTAAGAACAGTGAAAGGAATATTGAGGCCAGAGCCAGTGATAACAAGGCTTGGTTGGCTGGAATAATACCGGTTAGTGGCGCGAATTTTTGGGAATGGGCGACAAAAGTCAAGGTGGCAATAATTATTAAGGTTAATGGCGTATTGAGATAAGTGCTAACAGAAAACATTAATGCATGCTGTCGAATTAACTTAATAAAAAATATTGGCGTTAAAATTACTTTAACAATAAAGATAAGCAGAGTAATAAAGAGTAAAGATGTATTACCTGTTTCAAAAAAAGAATTGAAAAGTATTATGGCAATCATCAATGATTGAAGACTGTACGACAGGGTCGCTCCAAAATTCTTTTTTGTAATATGTAAAAAGATAATGGTTCCAAAAACTATCTCCAGTAAAAATTGCAAGTTTAGAATATTCATTTTAGTGAATGATGCCGAGGGCTATCACATTAAGAATAAAAGAGATTAACAAAAGATCCGGTAATCGGAAAAAACGAAACTTAGCCATACTAGATTCAATCAAGGCAATAACCAAACAAAAAATAAGTATCTTTACCATAAAAATAGCAATGCCTGCAACGATCGCGCCAGTATATGCATTTTGCGCTAAACCTAAAGGAAAAAACAAATTTGTTCCCAAAGCAAAGAAAATAAGTAGCTTATTAGCGGAAGCCCATTCCATCAAGGCTAATCTTTTACCGGAATACTCTAAAATCATTGCTTCGTGAATCATCGTCAATTCCAAATGAGTGTCCGGATTGTCATATGGAAACCTTGCTGTTTCAGCCAGTAGCACAATAAAAAATCCGCTAAAAGCCAACAGCGCAGAAAAAAAATGTTGACCCTGTCCAAATATAGAGCTGGAAATGGCAAATAAATTCGTAGTGTCACTGATTAAGGCCACTGTCAAAAGAGAAAAAATAAGTCCACCTTCCGCTAAAGCAGAAAGAGTCATTTCTCGGCTGGAACCGAATCCTCCGAAAGCACTCCCCGTATCCATACCGGCTAACGCCAAAAAGAAAGTACCGATAGAGAGTGCATACACGATAATCAGCATATCTCCGGTTAAAGTATTATTGAAAAAAAGTCCAAAGAGAGGAATATTCGCTCCTACCACAATAGTTACGGCAAAAATAATAAATGGAGCAGAATGAAAAATCCACGAGGCATCACGGCTTATTACTTCATCTTTGTGCAATAGTTTCCATAAATCTTTATAGGGCTGAAAAATACTGGCCCCCTCTCGATTCTGAAACCTGGCTTTTATCTTTTTGATTATACCGGCACAGAGCGGTGATACTACAGGTATAAATATAAATTGAATTGTCCAAATAAAAATTGTCATAATTTATAATGTGGCAAATAACACGACTAGAAGCGTAATAAAAATATAGAAAATGTAAGTATTTATGTTTCCACTTTGAATTTTTTTTGTACGCAAGGATAATATATGAACCAGTGTGTGGAGTGGCTGATAAAAATAAGTCTTATAAACATCACTTACTCCCAAAATCACTGTTCTCTGTTTTGGCAAATACCTGCTTTCGGAGTCATGATATTCAATTTCGTGCTGGATACTGGGTTTTAATATGCCTTTAAAAATGAGGACGATGGAACGAGCAAACCCGGTAGAGGTTATCTCCATGCGCGAAGTCAGATCGGTTCCGCAATCCCAAGTAGCACCTATTTTTGTTTTTTGCCGTCTATTAACTACTCTGCGGATAATAAAAATTACAACCATTATCACGCCTGCAAAAAATACCAGAAAAGCCAATCCGGAAACAGAAGCAAAACCGTTTTTTACCATCAATCCTTGATTATTTTCTGCTAAAAATGTTACCGGCATATTTTGAAAAATAGTGAAACTACGCCCTACTTTTTCCAATAAAAATGTTACTTGGCTAGAGAATATTCCAAATAGAAATGAGAGTGTTGCCAAGGCGCCCATACCAAATAACATTGATGATGGTGATTCTTTGGCATGTGCTGCCTCCACACTTCTTGGACGAGCCAAAAATATCGATCCAAAAGCTTTAACAAAGCAAGCCAAGGCCAAGCCACCGGTAAAGGCCAAGGCGCCAACAGTCAATATAAATAACCATCTCATTGAAGAATCCAAGATTGCAATTCCTTGAAATAAGGATTGAAATGTCAGCCATTCACTAAAAAACCCATTAAACGGTGGCAAAGCAGATATCGCCATTGAACCAATCAAGAAAAAGAAAGCGGTTTGTGGCATGTATTTAATCAATCCGCCATATTCTTCCATATTACGCGTATGCATTTGATTGATAACCGATCCGGCTCCCAAAAAAAGCAAGGATTTAAAAATAGCATGATTTAAGGTGTGAAAAAGAGCCGCCACCAAACTCAACAGCGCGAGTACCGGCATGCTTAATGATGAAAAAATAAGTGCGCTACCAAGGCCAAGCAGGATAATGCCGATATTTTCAATACTATGATAAGCCAATAATCTTTTGATATCATGTTCCGTCAGCGCGTATAAAACACCTAATAAAGAAGAGATCATCCCAATAGTCAAAACAACAATACCCCACCAAATTGGAATTGGCTGAAGAATGTCCAAAAATAATCTAATCATCATAAAAATTCCCGTCTTAATCATCACCCCAGACATTAACGCCGAAATATGTGAAGGCGCCGCCGGATGAGCGGCTGGTAGCCAAATATGCAAAGGAATAATGCCAGCTTTGACGCCAAAACCAATCAAGGCGGCTAAAAATATAATATTTTTTACTCCAACCGGGAGCAAACCAACACCACTTTTGATTATCGCGAAATCAAACGAACCGGTGAACTTATAAAGTAATAAAAAAGCCGCCACAATAAAAGCGGTGCCGATATAAGTCATAACTAAATATAAAAATCCGGCTTTTACATTTTCTTGATCATCACGATCATAAATAACTGCAAAAAATGAAGCTACTGACATAATTTCCCAGCCAATTAAAAAGAAAATTCCATTGGAAGCTGTCACAACCAAAAGCATGCCCAAGATAAAAAAATTATAAAAAAATCCCAAGGCACCAATATTATATTTTTGATAATAATGTCTAACATAACCGATTGCATATAGAGAACAAAAAAGTGCGATTAAAGAAATAATAAAAATAAAAAAAGCGGACAATAAATCAATATTAAAAGAGAGAGAAAGCAAAGGGAAAGGAGAACCCTTAACCACAAAAGCTGCAATATGTTCGGAAATAATTGTTGCCACGGAGAAAAGCAATCCCCACAAAGAACCGGTGATGGCAAAAAAACTACCCCAGATATTTGCCGAATCGTCATCTTTTCTTAGCAATAGAGAACCAACCGCACCGAAAAAAAATAGCGAGAGCAAAATAAAAAAACTTATTGGTGCTGTAATAATTTCTAACATATTATTTTAATATAACTGGCTTTTTATCTAAATTTTCAAGGATATTCAGCAGGGAAAACAATATTTTTTTGGGCGTCGGCGGATTGCCGGGAATTTGATAATTTACCGGCAAGACAGAATCAACCCCGCCTAAAACCGTATAAGAGTCTTTAAAAATCCCTCCGTCAATAGCATCATCTCCCACTGCCACGACAATTTTTGGTTCAGGCGTCGCTTCGTATGCGCGTTTAACTGCTTCTGCCATATTGCGCGTTACCGGCCCTGTCACTAAAAGCATATCAGCGTGCCGTGGCGAAGCCACAAAATGAATTCCAAATCGCTCAATATCATAAAATGAATTAGACAAAGCTACCAATTCTTGTTCGCAGGCATTATCCGAGCCGGCATCAATTTGTCGAATCGCCAAAGATCCACGAAACAATTTTTTTACTTTATTTTCTATTTTTTTCCCGACAGCCACGATACCCGCCTGATCAGAGTCCTTGTTTTGTAAGGGGATTATATTGCTGGGAGTTTTAAATATCTTTAAAAAAAGTTTCAACATAGTTTTATTTCATTAAATCATCAAGCGAAACGCCGAGAGCGTCCGCTATTTTTTTGACTGTATCAATTGTAGGGTTGGGAGTAGAGCCAGCTTCAATCTTGGCGATTGTGTGAAAAGCCAAATCCGCTTTCTTTGAAAGCACATCTTGAGAAATACCGAGCTTGTTTCGGTATTTTCTTATGTTGTTCCCAATTGTGGATTTTTCGTTTGACATATTCGTATAGTTTTACTACTATAATTTAATAGTATTAAACTTATCACTTATCAATGGTTAGTATATTAAATTTTTAGCATTTAGTCAAACAAAATTAGGGAGTTCCTTATCATTGCCCGCATATGGGCGGGAGGGACAAGTGCAACATCTCTTTCGGCAGCGCATTTCGGTTTGCAAAATACAAAATTCGGAAGCGCAAAAGGAAGAATAATTTATTTGGTAGATACTGACAAAATCACCACGTTAAAATTTCCAACTTTTTGGCTTGATCCGACACCGCAGGGAAAATTTATGTTGTCCATTGCTTTTGGGCAATCAAAAAAAAATACGTTCAACAAGAAAATCCCGAAAGGATTCGGGATTTTCTAAAAAAGATTGGTTCGAACTTTTGCATTGCCGACCGCACGCTGGCGTGCGATTTCAAAAATGCCTTTCAAATTACGGGAAAAATACCATGCCGAGGCGCTTTGCGCCGAGACTAATTCTTACGATTTCACAAAAAGCAAAACTTGGCGGGGACGGCGGGACTCGAACCCGTGACCTTCCGCGTGACAGGCGGACGCTCTAACCAACTGAGCTACGCCCCCGTGCATTCCACAAGTATAGAGTTGAAAGTTACAAAGTTTGTAAGCCTTGTGGCACTTATAATTTAACGAACCGGATAGCTTGGAACTAGTTTATGGTAGCGGGAGGTGGAATTGCACCCCCGATCTTGGGCTTGCTCGGCCCGCACTAAATTTCTATAACTGCCGCGGTCTCATGGTGCCGGAGAAGGGAATTGCACCCCTGACCTTGGGCTTATGAGTCCCACGCTCTAACTGACTGAGCTACTCCGGCGCCAAAAGACCACGATAGTTTAATGGATGTAAAAATTTAGTGCGGGCTGAATTCCACGCTCTAATTTATCCAGCCCCTATTTCCGTAAGTCGCCATGTACAGATATTATAAAATTGCTACAAATACAATCTCCATTCAATATTCGTTTTAGGGAAATAGGGGCTGGGCGGGCTAAGCCATCACGGCATATTTTTGGCAACTAATTAATTTTAAAAGTTAATACCCTTCTGACAGAAGGGCAAATAAATCTGTCACGATTTTAAAATTGTTGCCGTTTATCGGCCCTGAACCACTCATCCCGATAAATTGAAATTCGGGCATCAGGGCATAAACCATTCGCCAATATTGGGAAATGATTGCTATCACTTAAACAAGGCACGACCTATGGCCGCGCCATAAACCTAAGCGTTAGCGAATGGTTTATGGTTGCGGGACCCGGACTCGAACCGGGAACCTTCAGGTTATGAGCCTGACGAGCTGCCAATTGCTCTATCCCGCGACGTGTTATTAAACTCCCGTTAGTATAACATTTTTTTAAAAAAAATCAAGCTATTGTACCAAAATTCTAATCTGAAGTGCAACCGCTCGCCGGGTAAATAAAAAGACCCTCGTAACTAAGGTAAGATGGTAAAGTCGCTAAACTTTAACCCTTAACCTACATTTACGATGGCCTACTCGCATATT
>Ga0210057_1003295_pt1 | contig 22364 bp, 29 predicted proteins | sample CryGeyCG2114_010_2_FD_183968 | JGI IMG/M metagenome (GOLD analysis project Ga0210057, IMG submission 183968) | Groundwater microbial communities from aquifer - Crystal Geyser CG10_big_fil_rev_8/21/14_0.10 (SPAdes) (version 2) | ecosystem: Environmental > Aquatic > Deep subsurface > Groundwater ...
CTATTTTTTGTTAATCTAATACCATGTAATCCTACTGGAAGATACACTGCATCTAAGGATAAGTCTATAAAAAGATTTAAAAAAATATTAGAAGATGAAAAAATAGAAGTAATACAGAGATATAAATTTGGTCGTGATATACAAGGGGCATGTGGTCAGCTTTCCGCTAATTTAAGGGAAAAATAAAAATTACCTTAAAAAACCCTTGCTATATAGGGCAAACTACTGTTATAATTAAATAATAATAATTAAGCATAAAAAATTATGCCAAGAAAAGCTAATCCAGCATTACTTAAACCAATGCCACTTTCTGCAGAGTTAGAAGCGGTAGTTGGTAAAGGTCCTATGCCAAGATCTCAAGTTGTAAAAAAACTTTGGGAATATATTAAGAAAAATGACTTACAGAATCCACAGAACAAAAGAAACATCTTTTCAGATGATAAGTTAAAACCTTTGTTTGATGGTAAGAAAGAAGTATCAATGTTTGAAATGACAAAATTAGTATCAAAGCATATTGGCTAATTGTTAAAACAAATCAATTTAAAACACCGTCCTATGGCGGTGTTTTTAGATTCCCGCCTTCGCAAGAATGACAGGAGAGGGTGACGGTGTTTTTAGTTGATTAATTTGTGATATTTTACTAAACTATATAATATAAACAATTACTTTAAAATAATATGCCTAGACAAGAAGCAATTTCAAGATCAGAAGAATTGGAAGATAATAACTCCCAAGACAATACATCTAATGTTTTAGATTTTCCTACACCTGAAAGTGGGCTTTCCTCTAACCAATTAAAAGAAGCGAAAAAAAAATATGATGATGTTTGGCTAACCATTCAAGAATTGGAAGAAGAGCTGGACATTTTAGAAACAACACTATTATCAGAGGAAGATTCTACATCCACTACAGAAAATGCGGAAAAGAAAATAACAATCTCACCTAAACAAAAAATAGAAATGGAGGATATATTAAAAAAAGCAAAAGCACAATTACAAGAGCTATATCAGGAACGAGATGAGCTAGAAAAAATATTACCAGAAGAAAAAGCTAAAAGAAAAGAAGTAAACAATATCAGAAAAGCACTACAAAGAAAAGAAGGTGCAGAAAAAACAGAAGAAAAAAAACGAACAATATTTAAAGACGGAGAAGTTATATTTAAAGGTAAAATAGATATATGGAAAGTTACAGATAATGGGGATGTTATTACAAGAGATGTTGACAAAATTTATCGTAATGGAAAATTTGCTTTTGATGCACAGACTAATCACCTAATATATCTAGGAAATGGGGATATTTTAGAAATAAAAGACAATAAATATTATAGAAACGGAAAGCTATTTTATGATAAACCTTTTTCTCAATATACAACTTATCCTAATGGAGATATTATTATTAATCATGGTACAGAAATTTATCGTAACGGTAAGCTTGCCATAGGTACAGAGGAAGAGTGTTTAAAAGTCACATGTGATGGAGATATTATTTCAAGAGATGGCGATGTAGTATACCGCAATGAAGAATATCTTTTTACCTTACCAGAAAATTATAGGGAAACATTGATAGTTACAAATAGTGGTAATGTTGTCTATTATGATGGGCAAAAAATTTATAGAAATGGAGAATTTGTTTGTGAACTTGCTCCAAATCATGCTACTGCTAATGCAATTACAGAAGATGGGGATATTATTACAAAAGATGGTGACAAAATTTATCGTGATGGAAAATTAATTTATAAAGGAAATATAGATTTTTATAAAGTTGATCATAAAGGAAATAATATAGTAATTAGAGATGGTGACAAGATTTATCTAAATGGAGACTATATTTACACCGGAACTCTAGCCAATTGGGAAGTTACAGAAAGTGGAGATATTATTTCAAGAGACGGAGATAAGTTTTATAAAAATGGAGAATTTATATGTACTACTGAATACCCTAATTATAAAATTATAAGAAGTGGGGATATTATTACATGGGATGAAGATAATTATTATAGAAATGGAAAAAAAGTTTGTGAAGCAAAACATAGACAATTATATATAACTGATAATGGTGATATATTAATAGAAAAAGATAATAAATACTATAAAAATGGTGAATATATAGGGACTAAAAAATCCATACAGGATCAATTTACAGATGATGGTGTATTTATACAAACCGTAGTTTCACTAATGAAAAAAGCTAAAATTACTTTTTATCAATTAGATAAAAAACTAAAATAACTCATATTACTATTCGCAATCCATATGGTTAACCATATGGATTGTTTTTTTACTAAAAGTAAGATATATTTAGAATATTATGAAATATGATATAGCTATAATTGGAGGCGGTCCGGCTGGGATGATGTCAGCTCTACGTGCTGGTGAGCTTCACGCTCGTGTAATTTTGATTGAAAAAAATAATAATCTTGGTGTTAAATTAATGGTTACTGGTAAAGGAAGGTGTAATATTACCAATAAAACAGAACAGCCTAAAGAAATGATAAAACAATATGGAGACAATGGTAGGTTTTTGTTTACAGCACTCCATAATTTTGGAGTAAATGATGTAATAAGTTTTTTTGAAAAAAATGATGTAAAGATAAAAGTTGAGAGAGGCTCCAGAGCTTTCCCTGAGAGCGATATGGCAAAAGATATACTAAATACTCTGATTAACTGTATGAAAGGCTCACAGGTCAAAATAAAGACCGGAGTAGCAGTAAAAGAAGTGGTGAAGAAAGGTAAGAATATTGAAAAACTTATTTTAAGCAATAAGGAAGAGATTTTTGCCGATAAGTTTATAATTTGTACTGGTGGTAAATCATACCCAAATACCGGTTCAACAGGGGATGGTTACGCCTGGGCCAAAAAATTAGGACATACAATAGTTAAACCTATACCAGCCCTAACACCCATAATTATAAAAAATAAAATAATAAAAGAACTAGAAGGTTTGAGTTTAAAAAATGTAGAAATAAGTGTCTTTAAAAATAATAAAAAAGTAGATTCTAGAATTGGCGAAGCTCTTTTTACCTCAAATGGCATGAGTGGGCCCATTATACTTGATATGAGCAAAAAGATAGGACAACTTTTACCTGGAATATTATTAAAAATAGATTTTAAACCAGCGTTAAATTTTAGTAAATTAGACGAAAGAATACAAAGAGATTTTAAAGAAAGCAATAATAAAATGTTTAAAAATATATTAAATGCCTTATTGCCTCAAAAATTAATACCAATATTTATAAAATTATCAAAAATTAATCCAGAAAAAAAAGTTAACGAAATAACTAAAGAAGAAAGAAAAGCATTAGTTCATCTATTGAAAGGTTTTGAAATGGAAGTAAGTGATGTAGTTGGATTTTCTAAAGCTATAGTAACATCGGGTGGAGTAAAGTTAACAGAAGTTGACCCTAAAACAATGAAGTCAAAAATAATAGATAATTTATATTTTGCAGGTGAAGTGCTTGATATTGATGGTGTCACAGGAGGCTACAATCTACAATCTTGCTGGAGTACAGGCTATTTAGCTGGAGAAAGTGCAACCTATTGACAAAATAAATAAAATTTGATATATATAAAATAGATTTGGTGCTAATAACAGCATCAAAAGGAGAGTAAGATGAAGCCTTTGAGAAGACTTTCTATTTCTAGACTTTATTATTGCGTTGGTAATGAAAAAGTCATGGGTCCAAATCCTGATATGTTTGGCAATTGCACTTGGCTTCGTGGCAATTGCACTAGGCTTTCTGGCAATTGCACTAATCTTTCTGGCAATTGCACTGGGCTTCGTGGCGATTGCACTGGGCTTCATGGCAATTGCACTGGGCTTCATGGCAATTGCACTGGGCTTCGTGGCGATTGCACTGGGCTTCGTGGCGATTGCACTAGGCTTTCTGGCAATTGCACTGGGCTTTCTGGCGATTGCACTGGGCTTTCTGGCAATTGCACTGGGCTTTCTGGCGATTGCACTGGGCTTTGGGGCAATTGCACTAGGCTTTGGGGCAATCTAAGCCAAATTCCAATGGAGGATAGAAAAGAACATCCAGATATTTCATTTTGGGTTTTGGAAAAAGAATAATACATATAACTGCTGATAATATCAGCAGTTTTTAAATAGTTGCAGGTTTCAACTTACGAGTTACAAGTTTCAGGTTACATGTTACGAGTTATAAGCTCTAAGTTACAAGTTGCAAGAGAGGGGCTTGACAAAACTCTTAAAATATGCTATTGTATGACTACAAACCAAGAGGAGGAGAGGACTATGCTTCTCACAGCGTCTATGGTTGGCATTATCGGTGGACTGCTCTACACAGCCGTAGCCTGCGGCATGAAGCTTCGCACCGAGCATAAGGAGAAAGTGCGCCGGACTCTCGAAAACTAGCACTTCCACAACCAAAAAACCGCACCCCAAAAAGGTGCGGTCATTTTTTTATAATACACTATCAATATCTATAATAAATCCTTGTTTCCATTTTTTTCCATAACAACTATCAAGGGTTGAGATAAAAGGAACGAGGGTTCCACCTTTAATAATTTGCACAATTCGCCTTCCTTCATCTATCAGTATTAAATAGGGCAAACCATCACTTTTCACATTCTTTTCTCTTAAAGCATTGATCGCCTCATCTAAAGTATTATAAAAACTACTTAATAAAGAACCAAAATAACCAACTGCTCCAGATACACAATATCTTGCAGTTTTCATTGCACCCTCCTTTTAATAAAATAATTTATTTCTTTTCTAAACCTATTTCCTTCATAAATCTCGATAACTCTGGACCTCCTAATACTCTGTGTTGACCTGGTTCTAAATCTTTCAATCTAATATTTAATATTCTTACACGTTCTAATTTTTGTACTCTATAATTTATAGCTTCACACATTTTACGAACCTGTCTATTCTTTCCTTCTGTTAAAATAATTTTAAATTTTTTTACACCTATTTTTGAAGCAATGGTTTTCTTTGTTTTATAACCACCAATGTCCACACCCGCTCTCAAAGCGTCTAAAAATTTATCCGTAACAGGACGATTTACGCTAACAACATATTCTTTTTCATGTTTACTTTCTGGTCCTAAAAGAGCGTCTGTAACTCGTGGATCATTTGTGAGTAAGATAAGCCCAGTAGAATCTTTATCAAGCCTGCCAACTGGATGAACTGGTATAGAAAATTTTAAAATATTTTTAATAGCTTTTTGATCCCAATGAGCTCCACTGGTAACAATATCTGCGGGCTTATTAAAAGCTAAATAAACATATTTTTTTACAACCAAAAACTGGTCATCAATAGATACTCTTTCCCTTATTACTTGATCTCCTAATTTAGCAACCCTACCACCAATTTTAATCCGACCATCTTTAATAGCTTGATCTGCTTCTCTACGACTAAAATTAGCTTTTAAGGCTAAATACTTATTTATTCTCATATAGATAGAGTATAGCAAAAATAATTATTAATTCCTAATTTATAAATAATTTGCTATAATTTAATAATTAATAATTAATATAAATTTTTATGCCACACTATACATGTGATGCATGCGGTGGAGTTAGTGAAATTCCAGGAACATGCCAAACTAACGAATGTGAGGAAAATGGACATGAATTAAAAGAATGTGATTGCGATATGCCAGAATCGCACAAAAAAGAAGATACAGATAATAAAGAATAATAAATATATTTACAACAAAGTCTGGGATATAAACATAGATTTCTGATATAATAAGCATATATGCCGATATTTGTTATTTTTTTAATACTTTTCTCTACAGTATTCCACACAGCTTGGAATGTTTTAGTTAAAAAAAGTAAAGATAAGGATATTTTTTTAATGTTATCTTTTTGGGTTGGTGCAGTATACTTTCTTATTCCAAGTTTTATTTATTTTTTTTATAATCCATTTCCAGCTTATGGGTGGCTTTTTATTTTTGGATCAGGCTTTGTTAATGCATTATATTTTATATTTTTATCAAAAGCATATACCGATGGGCACATATCTATAACTTATCCGATAATTAGATCTTCAAGTATATTTGTTCCGATAATAGCCTGGGTTACAATTGGTGAAAAAATATCTTTATGGGGTGGTATCGGTATAGCCGTCATCATGTTAGGTGTCTACACATTGAATGTTGACATCAAGTCTTTTAAAAAAACAGTAAAAAATATTGCAACAAAAAGTATACTTTTTGCTTTTTTTGCAGCATTCTTCTCTGCACTTTATTCTGTAATAGACAAGGGTGCAGTATCTGTAATTAATCCATTACTATACAATGCTCTTTATACATTTTTTGCAAGTTCTATTTTTATAACGATATACATACTAACAAAGAAAAAGAAAAAACAAATATTAGAAGAGTGGCATTTAAATAAAAAGGCAATTCTATTTATTCCTATTTTAATTTTTATTTCTTATTCTTTTATACTTTTTGCTTTTCAGTTTGGGAAGGTGAGTTATATAGTATCTATAAGGCAATTTAGCATTATATTAACTGTATTTTTAGGAGTAAAACATTTTAAAGAAGGATTTTTAACACGTAAATTAATAGGTTCATTATTTATAATTGCTGGGATTATTATCCTAAGTATAGTAAAATAGTAATAGAATTACGAACCACAGACGATAGACAACTGCCATAATTATATCTTATACATAATACATGCTACATATATGCCAAAAATAATTATAGTAAAATCAAATGGTGATAAAGAAATATTAAAACCAGGTAAAATTATTAATGCTCTTAAACGATCTGGAGCATCTGATGATTTAGCAGAAAGTATTACAAAAAAAATAGAAACTACTGCCTGGTCTGGAATTACTACAAGAGAGATATATCATATCGCTAAACAACTACTAAGAAAAACTAGTCCGGCTTTAGCTGCTAGATATAGTTTAAGAGATGCAATATTTAGACTTGGTCCCGCTGGTTTTGAATTTGAAAAATACATGATGCTTTTATTTAGAACTTATGGATATAAAACAGAGCTCCCAGAAATTCTAGAAGGTAAGTGTATAACCCATGAAGTAGATATATTAGCACGAAAAGATAGTAAAACTATTATCATGGAGTGTAAACTCCGCCATTCAACAAATATTTATATAGGTATCAAAGATACAATGTCCACCTGGGCAAGGTTTATGGATTTAAAAGATGGTGCAAAATTAGGAAGATGTCCTAAAATTGATGAGGTCTGGTTAGTTACCAACAGTCGCTTTTCTTATGATTCCCAAAAATATGGAGCATGTAAAAAGATGGGTATGTTGTCATGGAATACCCCTGCAGAAAGACCGCTCCCACAATGGATTGATCAGAAAAAACTGTATCCAGTAACAGTATTACACTCTGTAAAAAACTATCACTTAAAAGTATTTAGCAATATTGATCTTTTACTTTTAAAAGATGTTGTAAAATATAGCCAAAAAGAATTATCAAGAATGACTGGATTTAGCCCTCAACAAATAAATCCTATCATTAATGAAGCAAGGGAGGTTTTAGATTTTAATCCAAAAAATAATTTATAATTAATAAAATAATATGGAAAGATTTGAGTTTGTCTTTAAGGCATTACGACAACTAGCATGGTCACTAGTTGTAGAAGGTTTATTATTAATACTTTTGGGTGTGTTAATATACATTTATCCAAAACTATTAATAGTTCTAGTAAGCATATTCTTTATAGTCATAGGGCTTACAACATTAGCCATAGGAGCTAAGGTAAATAAATATTCTAAAATAAAAGTTGATTTTTAATTTTATGGCATTATTAATAGCTTTTATAGTTGCGGTTTCAATGAATGCTGTAGCAACTATACTTTTAAAAATTGGCTCTGCTAAGATGCCAGAAACTTTTAATTTACAATCAATCTTAGGTATTCTAACTAATTATCATATTTTAGCAGGTATATTCTTGTACATAGCATCATTTCCACCATATATTTACATTTTTAAAAAGATGAATGTTAGTGTAGGTTATCCTATTTTTGTTAGCTTAAGTTTTGCTACAACCGCTATAATTGCGTTTGTATTCTTAAAAGAACACTTAACCATATTACAGATATTGGGTTTACTGTTGGTTGTTGGGGGGATTGTTCTTTTAGCTACTAATGGTAGTCCAGCGTAGGAGCACCAGAGATGACTAAACAAGAAAAAGTTAAAGAACTTTTGACTATTTTAGGTATCGCAGATCAAATATGAAGCAAGGATCTAGCTCTTAACAATCTCATTACACAATATTTTCCTAATGATCCAAATAAGATAAGTGAGCTTGGAGCACCTGCTTTAATGGAAGCTATTATAGATAATGAAATGGATATTTTTACAGAGGCAGAAATAGATGCAATACTTAAATTTTATAAAACTCCATTAGGAACTTCTATAAATAAGAAGGGGGTTCTCTTTTCTACAACAGTTCAACATACAATAAGAAGTTGGATGAAAAGAGTTTGTCAAAAAGAAAAATCAAAACCATTAAATTAAAATGAGCAATATTGCTCATTTTATAATTGTCTAAAAGTTTTTCGACTGCTACAATATTAATACGTTCTTTTAATAACAGGTGATGTCCTAGAATAGGAGAGTGATATGTGTGATCATTTAAAATATCAAAAAGAGTTAGATTTTTTAGAGGCTATGGGTATTAAAAGTAGAGTGGCACAAAATATACAAGATACATTTGATAGATTACAAAAAGAATTTGGAGAAGGGTTTGATAAAGAATATTTTAAACAAAGAATCAATGCTGGCGAGGCTCTTCTTGCAGTAGCAAAAGCAATCAAAGGATTTTTTAACGACGATGTTTTGGTAAAATTAACTGAGGATTGTAAAAAAGCAGATTCCGAATTGACAATTCCTGGTGGAGCCGTATTCATACAGATTGTTAATAATGCATTAAATAATTATTATACTGACACATCACCAGATAAAAACTAAAATAGGCTATTAAAGCCTATTTATTTTTTACCAATTCTTTTACCTTTAACCACATACTCGGGTCGTTCTGCTTATCTAAAAGCCAATACCACCACTCAACACCCCAAAGATAAACATCATTAAAACCAGCTCGACGAACAAAATCCACAGATTGATCAAGTTTATCTGGATTCATAAAAAACTTTTGTTCTAAAAGCGGTGTTTCTGGAAGAGGAGTTCTTTCCCATGGCTCCGCTTGAAGCTCACTAACAAATATATTTTTTACCAATGGCGTTAACATTCTAGCCTTATGTTTGTAATATGATGGGGTTAGGGGATAGTAAAAAAAACCAAAAATCTTATCCCAAGTAGTTCTATAAACACTTATACCTACCATATCTCCGTAAATAGCTCCATTTAACCATGTTGATAGCTCTCCAGATTCTGTAACTACTATAGGACGAGTTGGATCAAGCTTTCTTACTAAATCAACTTCTGATTTATAAAAATTTTTATCAGGTTTTGGACATTCCCCAAATATGCTTAATAATGGCTCATTTTCAACCTGCCACGCAACTATAGAATTCCTATTTTTATACTTTTCTATAGTTTTTTCCAATAAAGCTAAAGTTTTCTGTTGTACTTTTTGTTCTGATAAATTACCTAACCACTCTGGATCATGGCACTCTGGCCATCTAGGAAGCCTTCTACCAATTGCTAAAATAATTTCTCCATTAGCTTTTTCAATCATATTTATCTGCCAATCAATATCAGAAAAATCAAATACACCAAGTTGCTTTTCTACAACATTCCAATAAGCTGATATTCTATATTTTTTTATATTTAAATCATTAAGAGAAGCTTCTAAAACTTTTTCTGGTTCTACACCTAAATATTTTGCCTGACTCGGAGAAAATGTTACACCAAAATCAATTTTTTGACTTCCTGGTAAATTTAAATAAAATAAATATCCTAAAATAACAAGTTGAACAAACGCTAATATAAGGAATATTATTAACAGAATTTTTCTTCTTTTTTTCATATAAATATATTTGCATTATTATTATATCATATGATAGGCTAAAAATAGTACCTTTTAAGAAAGGCAAAATCTGTGACAAGATCTGGGCGTAAAGTCAGAGATCGCAAAAAAATTCCGCAAAGAAAACAATTAAAAAAAGTTGAAAGGTTAGCATGTCCACAAAGAAATAGACCCAAGTATAATAGACACCATCTAAATCCAAGATCAAAAATTTCAGACCTTAAAAGTAAAATTTTAAAAATCATAGAAGAAGAGCGTAAAAATTCTTTTTTCAGTCCAACCGAACAACTTTTATATAGTATGTTAAAACAGGGCGAGGCTCCACATAGAGGATTAGAAAGGGTGTTAAGACAAACAAAAAAAGTTCTACTAACGGTTCATGAGGCTTGGAATAAAGTTTTTGGAGGGGATATTTATGCCTGGGATGCTATAAAGCGGGTAGAGAGCTTAGCGCATAATGGACTTGATACACTTACAGATAACCAAAAACAGGCATGGAACTTGCTATTTGGACACGCAACAAGCTTTCCAGAAGTAATTGACATTATTAAGGAACGCTGGTCTCCAAACTTTCCACCTATTGGCATGATGCTAAAAATTGCCAGAAAAGAAAGACGAAGAAAAAAATAAGCATATACCCATACCCGGTTTAATACTGGGTTTTTTAATAAAAATTTTTGTTATTAAATAAAATGTGTTAATATAAATCTAATTAAAATAAATTTTATGTTAAAAAATGAAGTTGTGTTAGATATAGAAACACAAAATACCTTTCAAGAAGTTGGTTCTCGCGACTGTAAACTATTAAAACTATCATTATTAGTTGCTTACTTTTATAAAACTAATGAATATAAGGTGTATTTTGAAAAAGACCTTCCTAAATTGTGGAACGAGCTACAATTTTGCACCAGAGTTATTGGCTATAATTTAAATGGCTTTGATTATAATGTTTTAAATAATTATGCACCATTTGATTTATTCTCTTTACCAACTCTAGATATGATGGATGTGGTTTATAAGCAATTAGGTTTCCGCATCAAACTTGATAGCATTGCACACGGATCCTTAGGTGTTGGCAAGTCTGGTGATGGATTAGACGCTGTTAAATACTGGAAAAATCAAGAGCTAGATAAATTAGCAGATTATTGCAAACAGGATGTTAAAGTGACAAAAGAAGTTTATGAGTTTGGATTAAAGAATAATTTTATACATTTTGCAGATAAATGGTCTGGAGAGAAAAAAGAAATAAGTGTAGATTTTAGCATAAAAGAAGTAAAATCTAATACAGGAAATTTAACATTGGGCTTATAAAAATATAGTACTTTTATTTATCCACAGGCGAGTTATTAAAATACATAGCTAATAGATTAAAAAACAGCAAAAAATATCTTAACTAAGCAGAATTTTGAATTTTATTTTTTTAGGGTTATAATATGCAGTAAGGGGGCACATTAAAAACAAAACTAAAGGGGGTGTGTAGTTTTTAAATAATGGGTATCTTTCTTAAATGTATTACCTATATAATTATTTGATTTTAGTTATATTTTTTAAATCTAATAATTATTTGATATTATATTTAGGATAGTTTCCTTTACTCAATTTTTACACGCCATAAATGGCTTTTTTTATTTCTCTTTTAATATTTTTCAATAGATAATAGTTACCAGGGTAGTCCTTGTTATTTATTATTTATTGGGGGCTAAATTATAAATTTTATTTAATTTAAATTAAAGTCCATTAAACACTATTATGCAATTAGAAGGCGTACGCAAAAAAGTTTTTATGGATCGTTATGCAGCTAAAGATGAGAATGGTAATGCGCTAGAACATTCTCCTGAGGAAATGTGGCGCAGAGTTGCTAAAACGATCTCCAGTGTAGAAAAAACAGAAGAAGAAAAAATCAATACAGAAAAAGATTTTTATAAAGTCTTAGAAGATTTTAAATATGTTCCTGGTGGCAGAATATTATCTGGCGCTGGATCAATAGGTAAAAAAACCTTTTACAACTGTTTTGTTATACCTTCTCCGGATGATAGTCGTGCTGGTATTATGAAGTCCGTTTCTACTATGGCAGAGATTATGGCTAGAGGTGGAGGTGTTGGTGTAAATATTTCTTCATTAAGACCTAAGGGTAGCTATGTTAAAGGTGTAAATGGAACTGCAAGTGGAGCTGTATCATTTGGTGGACTATATTCTTATGTCACTGGACTTATCATACAAGGCGGATCTCGTCGTGGCGCTTTAATGTTGATGCTAAACGATGATCATCCAGATATAGAAGAATTTATTACAGTTAAGCGAACAATGGGGTTGATCACTAATGCCAATCTTTCTGTATGTATATCTGATAGATTTATGGAAGCTGTAAAAGCAGATGCAGATTGGGACTTAGTATGGAAGAATGAAGTAATGAAAACCATTAAAGCTAGATATTTATGGGACTTAATATGCGAATCTGCATGGGCATCAGGAGAGCCTGGACTGTTCTTTATAGAACGTGCAAATAAATTATCAAATAGCTGGTATTTTGAAAAACTGATTTCTACAAATCCTTGTGGTGAACAACCTCTTGGAGCCTGGGGAGTATGTAATTTAGGGGCTATAAATCTTTCTAAGTTTATTGCAAATAATCAGATAAATTGGGAAGACCTTAAAGAAACAACAAAAATCGCAGTACACTTTATGGATAACGTTGTTGATGTTACAGAGTATAGTTATCAAGAAAATAAAGATGCACAAATGTCTATTAGAAGATTGGGCTTAGGAACAATGGGTTTAGCAGATGCTTTAATTAAATTAAAAATCAGATATGGAAGTGAAGAAGCTATAGAAATAACTGAAAAGATATATTCATTTATTAGAAATGAAGCTTACAGAGAATCTATCGAGTTAGCTAAAAAACGTGGTAGCTTTACAAAATTTGATAAAGAAAAATTTTTAGAAGGTGCTTTTATAAAAGAATTACCACAAGATATTAGAGATGATATAGGTAAATATGGTATTAGAAATTGTTTCATATTGACACAAGCTCCAACAGGCACAACAGGCTTACTGGCTGGAGTTTCTTCTGGCATAGAACCTGTATACGATTTTGCCGTAATCAGAAAAGATAGACTTGGGGAACATGAAATATTACATCCTTTATATGAGCAGTATGTAAATGAACATCCTGGAGAAAAAGTGCCAAATTACTTTGTTAATGCAAAACAACTTACTCCAGAAGAACATGCAAAAATGCAAACAGTTATTCAAAAATATGTAGACTCTAGCATCTCTAAAACAGTTAATGCTCCTAATAGTCATACTGTTGATGATGTAAAAGAATTATATATCAAAGCATATGATTGGGGATCTAAAGGTTTAACATATTATAGAGATGGCTCTAGAGATGTTTCAGTTTTACAGTCAAAATCAGATAAAAATAATGAACCAGAGCGTGTAGCAACATTACCAGATGAAAAAGGCAATCCTAAAATTAGCATTTCCCCAAAAGCAAGACCAGAGGTTATTTCAGGTAGCACATATAAAGTTAAGACAGGATATGGAACTTTATTTGTTACTGTCAATAATGACGAGAATTCTAATCCATTTGAAGTGTTTGCTACAATAGGTAAAACGGGTGGTTTCTTTGCTGCAAAATCAGAAGCAATATGTAGAATGATCTCTCTATCACTACGATCTGGTATTGATACAGAAGCTATTATTGAGCAGTTAATTGGTATTAGAGGTCCTATGCCAAGTTGGAGTAAGTATGGACAAGTTTTATCTATTCCAGATGCAATAGGGCATGTTCTAAAAGAACATTTAAAGTCTGCACAAAAAAAATTAAATCTTAAATTTAAAAATGAAGATGATGAAAGAACTGAAGAAGTAAAAGAAAATGAAATAGTAAAACTGCCAGCAGCAGAAATAGATTTAAATATAGTAGACGAATTAAAGGTTAACGACTATACTAGAGTTAGTGTTGCAGATAGAGGATTAGCACCAGAATGTCCAGAATGCCATGCGGTTATGGAATTATCAGAAGGTTGTATGTTGTGCAGAGGCTGTGGCTATTCGAAATGTGGATAGATCAATTAATCATACGAGCTTCGCTCTAATCATAAAATCATTTAATTAAAATTATTATTTTTGATTAAATGGTTTCTTGATTTCTTGATTCTTTGATTTATTGATTACTTGATTATATGATTACTCGATTCTTTGATTATTTGATTTTATGATTTCTTGACTATATGCTATATATATACACCGGCGACGGTAAAGGTAAAACCTCTGCCGCCGTCGGTTTACTAACTCGATCCAGAGGTGCTGGTTTATCCTGTGCTATAATTTTTTTTGATAAAAATCCTGATTACTGTAATGAGCTAGGAGTTTTAAAGCAAATTGGTGTAGAAGCTTATATTTTTGGTAGCAATAGAGTATTAGATTCATCATTTAGATTTGATAATTTAGATATAGACTATAAAGAAGCTAAAGATGCTCTAGCAACAGCAAAAAATATTAAAGAAGAAGAGGTAGACGTTTTAGTTTTAGACGAAGTATTAAATGGAATAAGAACCGGGTTACTATCTTTAGAAGATATTTTGGAATTTATAGATAATTGGCCAAAAGAAAAATATTTAGTATTAACTGGTAGGGGACTACCAACAGAAATAAAAGAAAGATCTCATATGGTTTCAGAGATATTAAACATAAAACATCCATTTGACAATCAAGAAAAAATAGCAGAAGCTGGGATAGATTATTAAAACTGGTACATTTAGTGTATTATATATTCTTAGAAAATAAGTCCCGCGCTTATTTTCTAAGAATATATAATAATAAAAATATCATGCATAAAGAATCAAAATTTATTTACAATATAATATTACCTCCAATGATAGTTTATGGAATACATCTATCATTAATACCCGTATATTATGTTTTTCCAAATCTCGATATTATTACACACACCTTGGGTGGTGGAGCTATAGCATGGGGGTGGATTACCATAGCTAATAGATATAATGCAAAAAGCCCTAAACTAATCTCTTTTATTACTGCAGTGGGAGTTGTGGCTTTAGTTGCAACATTTTGGGAATTTTATGAATTTATATTAGACTCATACATTGGTAGCCACATAAACCAACCAACGGTACAGGATACAATGGGAGACTATCTCTTTGGACTTATTGGAGCCTTGATTATTTCACTTTTAAGAATTAAAAAATCCGCCAGATAAACTAGCGGATTTATTTTTTCTAAATTACACAACCCAACTTTCTAAGGCTAGGTACTACAACTTCATAGAACCACTCTTCATCAGCTCTACTAACCCAACGATTAAAATGGGTTTGTTTATGAAAAAGATCAGACACTTTATCAGCTAAAACAATAGATTTGCCACCTAAACTATTGCCAACCATATTCATAACAAAATTAATTTCTGCTACTGCTTTATCTAAATTAAAACCTAAAGTTCCCAATTTAATATCTTGTACTGGAACAGAGCCAATTCTGAAATTATTTAATCGCAAATGCCATGCCATCTGTGAACAAACAAGTGAACTATCCTCATAATGCTGTACAGCGGAAAGTGTTCGCAAAACACTTCTACTAGTTTTGAGACAAAAAATACCAGCATTAATATTACTGTATCCATTTCTAGAAAGAATACTATTAATTAAAGTATCCACCAGCAGTCTATAGCGAACTTTTGAAATCTCAAGAGCTGTTATATCTTCTGGTCTAAATTCTCTACTATAAGGATTAAAAATTGGTGGTTCACCAAAAACAATATCTAAATGAGGTAACATATTCCCAGCTTGATCTACAAACTGCCTTGTAGCTTCAAGGTCATATCTTAGAATATCCGTATTAAATACCAAATAATCTAATTCCATAGTTCTCGCAACCGCTAAAAGAATAAAAGCTCTAGCAACTAAATCTTGTCTTACATTACAAGACGTAGCAAAGGTTACATAAGGATTATTTTTTACCTGTGGATCAGAATAACCATCACTAATTTGCAAGGTGGAAACTAGAGTTGCAGCATTTGGAAAATGTTCTTTTAATTCTTGTAAAAAAACCTGGGTTTGTTCCATTGTTGCTTTTTGCGGTAATAGAGCAAAACCAATTTTTTGACCAGTAAAAACCATGTATCAACCTCCTCTTTTCAAAGAGCTACGTTCTTACTAAATTAGCACTGTTTTTTATTTTTGTCAAGAATGATTTATAATGTATAATCTATAGATAAATAAAATATTAAAAAATATGAAAAAAGTAAACCTTCTAACATCTGACGATGTTGAAATTACTGCAAACTATATTCCTATAGAAAATAACGAGCGTGCTGTAGTGCTTTTACATATGATGCCCGCCACAAAAGAATCTTGGGATGACCTTGTTGAGCAACTTAATAATAATGGATATACCACATTAGCTATAGATTTACGTGGACATGGAGAAAGTCAGAATGGTCCAGAAGGGTATAAAAGTTTTATAGATCAAGAACATCAAGAAAGCTATTTAGATGTAGAAGCAGCCATAGATTATCTAGAAGAAAAAGGGATAGAGCGTAAAAATATCAGCATCATAGGAGCTTCTATAGGGGCTAATTTAGCGCTTGATGCCCTAACGCAGTATCAAAGCATAAAAAAGGCTGTAGCACTCTCTCCAGGGCTAAATTACAAGGGATTATCATCAGAGCAGGCTATTAAAGATCTACTAGAAAATCAAAAAACACTTTTAATTGCATCGGAGGATGATAAATATTCTTATGAATCCATATTACAATTAAAAAAACTCAAAGAAAATAATATTGAACTATTAACACTAACAGATGCTGGACATGGAACAAATATGTTTTTCAATCACCCGGAGTTAATGGATCAAATTATAAAGTGGATAGAATAAAATATATTGATACATTGCTACATTGTTGCATTGATGCATTATTACATTGATAATTGGTAATTGATTGAAAATTGATAACTAATAACTGATAGATTGTTATATTAATAATTAATTATAAACTAATCAACTAATTAACTAATCTACTAAATACTATGCCAAAATTAATAGATACACATTCTCATGTAAATTTTAATTCCTTCAAGGATGATTGGAACCAAACACTTTCTAATACTTTAGATAGTGATATCTGGGTTATCAATGTTGGTTCCCAAGCTTCTACAAGTAAGAGAGCAGTGGAGATTGCTAATAAATATAATGAGGGCATCTATGCATCAGTTGGACTTCACCCTACTCATCTTTTTGAAACCCATGTTGATATAGAAGAAGCATCAGCAAACTTTACATCAAGAAAAGAAGATTTTGATATAAATTTTTATAAAAAACTGGCACAAGATAAAAAAGTTGTAGCAATTGGAGAAATGGGGCTAGATTATCATTTTCTCCCAGAAAACATTAATAAAGAAGAGGGAGTAGCAAAACAAAAATTAGTCTTTAGACAAGGACTTGATCTTGCAGATGAACTAAACCTACCAATAATTATACACAGCAGAGATACGCATGATGATATTCAAACCATATTAAAAGAATATAAAGATGCTAATAAATTAAAGAGGTGTGGAGTAATACATTGTTATACAGGAACCTGGGAAGAAGCAAAAAAATATTTAGAATTAGGATTTTTAATATCTTTTACAGGTATTATAACTTTTGAACCAAAAGGAAAAAATAAAGAAAAACAAGAAGCCTTACTAGAAGTTGTAAAAAATACACCTCTAGATAAAATAATGATAGAAACAGATGCTCCATATTTAGCACCAGCACCATACCGTGGTAAGAAAAATGAACCTCTATATGTCAGGTATGTAGCAGAGTTTATAGCTAAGATAAAAAATATTAATTTTGAAGAAGTAGCAAATACCACAACAAAAACAGCTAAATCATTTTTTAATATTTAAAAATCCCACTTATTTATGGGATTTGATATTAATATCTACATACAAACTTGACTTCTTTGATAGAAGTTCAAATAAATATCTGATAGGAACACTACCGGTAAAATTAGGACTATGTTTATGAGGAGTACTAGTAAAAACTATAATACCAACTAATCTACCATAATGATTGAATAATGGTGAGCCACTCGCTCCACCCATTGCAGCAACTCTAGACATTTGACTTACATATTTAATATATCTATATTTATTACTCATTTTAGTGTAACCAAAAAATCTATCAATACTAACTTTTTGAGGGACTAATAGATTATTAGAGATGACTGGATAGCCAATATAATAAATAAGATCTGAAGATTTTAACTCATCGGATCGTGTAATTTTAACCTGAGTCTTAAATCTATACCTTACTTTAAATATAGCTACATCAGTTATTTTATGCAATCTAACAAAATAAGGACTTCTAATAAAAAATTTGTCACCATCAGGAATTAATAAATAAACTGTTAAAATCCTTTTTCCTAAAAACATATGTCTAGCGGTTGCTAAAGTACCGCTTTTATTAACCACAAAAGCAGTTCCAACACTAACAGCAAACTGTCCATTTTCTTTTTTATAAACCACAACCAATAAAAACACATTCTTCTTATTACTAGATATGGTCCGCTTTAACCTTGTATGATCACATTCTTGGTATGCATTGACATATTTATAGAAGTTAATAGATAAAAATGCAAAAATCAATAATGAAAATAGAGAAGTTTTGAGTAATTGCTTCATCGCAGACTCCCTTCAATTGTCAAAGTTCTATATATTTATAGAATAACAACTCCTAAATAAAAAGTAAAACAAAACCCTATTTAAATAGGGTTATTGAAGTTGAGGAATAAATAAGTCTGTTAAATATTTTATTGGTACACTAATAGTTAATGCATGATCATTTTTTTCAGAGATAACCCCAAAATTAGTACCAACTATACTACCATCCTTATCAAAAACAGGAGAACCGCTACTACCACCTCTAATAGGAATCGTAGATAATTGAACTCGTGTATTATTAATAGCAGGAACCTGAGTATACATTATATATCGAAAAAAATTTCCATAAGAAACAATTGACGGATAATACTTATCATCTCTTAAAATATTAAATGCATCGGGATGTCCCACAGAATACAAAAATTCACCAGAGACTAAATCAGTAGTTCTAAATTTAGCAACATACTTAAACTTATGATCTACATATAAAATAGCTAAATCTCTATGTTTTTTAGCAATAATCCAACGTGCTTTTTTAAAAACTTCACAACCGTTATCTCTTATTAAAACATCTACCTCTACAGGTTTTTTATTATTTATAACATGAAAAGCAGTTGCTAAAAGACCATTTTTACTAACAACAAATGCAGTACCAAAAGAATATAGGTCTGATTTATTGATCCTGACTCTAACAAAATAAATAACTTTTCTAGATTTTTCTATAATTTTTTCTAATTTTTCTGTCCCATGTACTATAACGGTTTTAATAGGTTGAATCATTGTGCAAGAATTCACCATAATTAACAGAACTAGGTAAATAAAAAATTTATACATTTTTTTCTCCTTTCAAAGATCTATTAATATATTAACATTATAACGTAAAAAATAGCAAATATTAGCTAAATTTAGTCAATTTATTTTTTAAAATTACAAAAGTATTGATAAATTTAAAATAGTTTGATAGAATTTAAAGCGTTAGTGTCATATGAATAAAAACAATACATCTTCTACATGGCAAGCACTTGGACTTGCATTTCAACTAGGGTACACTATAGCAATCCCTGCTGTAGTTTTTGCTTTGATAGGTAGAGTATTGGATAAAAAATATAACACAACACCATTACTATTAATAATAGGATTATTAATAGCGTTGATACTTTCATCTATATCTGTATTTAAAAAAGCAAATGCAATAATGAAAGAAACTACTGATAAAATACAAAAAAATACAAATGATAGTGAGTTAAATAATAACAAGGAATAAAGTTTATGAATATATCATTGGCAGCAGAGCCAATCTTCCACATAGGTAGTTTTATGGTCACAAATACACTCCTAATGGCATGGGCTATTATTTTATTTTTGGTTATTATAGCTTTCGTAACTCAAAAAAAATTAAAAATGATTCCAGGTAAACTCCAAAATGTAGTAGAGATGATTATTGAAGGGTTGTTAGATTTTATGGAATCCGTTACACAAGATCGTAGTCAAGCGAAAAAATTTTTTCCATTAGTAGCCACGATTTTTATTTTTGTTATTTTGGGTAATTGGCTAGAGGTTGTACCAGGCTTAGGAACTATAGGTATCTGGGAAGAACATAATGGACATCAAGTACTAATACCATTTATACGATCAACGGCAGCAGATTTAAATATTACCTTAGCAATAGCTATTATATCTGTTGTTTCCACTCATATATTCGGTATTATGGGTATTGGTTTTTTTAAACACTGGGGTAAGTTTATTAGCTTTAAGGGTCCTATTGAGTTTTTTGTAGGTATCTTGGAGCTTATATCAGAGGTTGCAAAAATGATTTCATTTTCTTTCCGTTTATTTGGTAATATATTTGCTGGAGAGGTATTATTAACGGTTGTATTATTTTTAGTGCCATATTTTGTCCCATTACCATTTTTATTTTTAGAAATATTTGTAGGATTTATTCAAGCATTGGTATTTGCTATGCTAACATTAGTATTTTTGAAAATGGCAGTTACAGAACATCATTAAGATTTGAGGTGAGGAGACGCTTTAATTAGTGTTTCCTCGCCCTAATTCTTAATAATTCTAAAGTCGACTTTAAAAATCAATCTTACAGTCGGACCGAGGAACAAAAAAATATGGCAGCTGAAAAAGAAGTTGTAGAAGCAGCAACAGGATTACTAGGTAACCTAGAAGCTGTAAAAACAATGTCAGCAGCATTTGCAATCGCAGTTGGAGCTTTTGCCCCAGCTATGGCTATTGGTAAGCTAGCAGCTAAGGCTATGGAAGCTATTGGTAGAAATCCAGAAGCAGCACCAAAAATCCAGACAGCTATGATTCTGTCTATTGCATTTGCAGAAGCTATCGCAATTTATGCGTTAGTAGTTGCATTGATCGTTAAATTTGTTTAATCTCAAATCAGGGGTCATGAATTTTTCATGACTCTAAATTAGGAATTAAATAGGCTCGCTAAATCATTCGCTAACAAGCTAATGAAGCTAGCAAGCTAATGAAGCTAAAATTATGGATGAATTATTATCTAAACTAGGAATAGATGGTCGCTTATTAATAGCACAAATTATTAACTTTTTAGTGTTAATGTTTATTTTGTATAAAGTTTTATATAAGCCTGTGCTAAAAATGTTAGACGAAAGACAAAGTAAAATAGAAACGAGCTTAAAACATGCAGAGCAAATAGAAAAAAATTTATTTGAAAGCCAAGGAGAAAAAGAAAAAATATTATCAGAGGCTCGTAATGAGGCTGGCAAGGTTATTGCAGAATCAAAAGAAGTAGCAGAAAAACTAAGAAATGATTTAACAAATAAGGCTAAAGAGGAAACTGCTAATATTTTAGAAGCTGGTAAACGTCAACTAGAATCTGAAAAAGAGAGTATGTTTAAAGAATTAAAAAAAGAAGTTGCTGATATGGTAACACTAGCTACGGAAAAAATGTTAAAAGAACGCATCAATGATGTTGTGGATAAAAATACAATAGAAAAAAATCTAGAAGACTTAAAATAGTTTATTATTTATGAAAAATATTGATAAAATCTACGCACAAGCCTTGTATGCACTTTTAATGGATGCAGATGATTTAGATTCTATTATTTCTGGGTTTTTAACAACCTTAAAATCTAAATCACTAATTCATAGAGTGGATCACATCATTAAAGAATTTGAAAAAATTTATAATAAAAAAAATGATATTGCTAATCTAAAAATTAAAAGTGCATATCATTTAGATAAAGATTTAATTACAAAAATAGCTAATGCACTTGGAATTAAAGAATACGAACTGGAGACAGAAATAGATAAAGATTTAATAGGTGGCTTTGTAGCACAGTATGACGATAATTTAATAGACTCAAGTTTAAAAAATAATCTTAATAAATTACATAATCAATTAACAAAATAATATGCAGGATAAAAACGTAATAATTAATCACATTAAAAAACAACTAGAAAATTTTAAACCTGATGCAGAAAAGCAGAAAGTTGGTACAGTTTTAGAAGTTGCTGATGGTATCGTCAGATTAGACGGACTCAATGATTGCATGATGCAAGAGATGATAGATTTTGGCAATGAAACATATGGTGTTGTGCTAAATCTAGAAGATGGAGTACTTGGTGCTATGATTTTAGGTGAATATAAACATATTAAAGAAGGTGATACAGCAAAAAGTACAGGAAAAATATTATCAGTGCCAGTTGGAGAGACTGTAATTGGGCGTGTTGTTAACCCATTAGGACAACCAATAGACGCTAAAGGTGA
>Ga0210057_1003296_pt1 | contig 22363 bp, 21 predicted proteins | sample CryGeyCG2114_010_2_FD_183968 | JGI IMG/M metagenome (GOLD analysis project Ga0210057, IMG submission 183968) | Groundwater microbial communities from aquifer - Crystal Geyser CG10_big_fil_rev_8/21/14_0.10 (SPAdes) (version 2) | ecosystem: Environmental > Aquatic > Deep subsurface > Groundwater ...
TGGATTTAGCCAAGAATAGTTTAAAAATTAAAAGAAAGGTTTTGGAAGATTGGACTGAAAAAGGACTTTACCCTTATTCTAAATATTATCTTGAAGGTGTAAAAAAGATGAGAGGCGTTTATTGGGGTAATCATTTCTCTACTATTGGTTTAATTGGCATGAATGAAGCCTTATTGAACTTTTTAGGGGTAAATATTGGCGATACGAAAGGAATCAAGTTTGCGGAAGAAGTAATGAATTTTATGAGAGACAAATTGATCAAGTATCAAGAGGAAACCGGCAATCTTTATAATTTAGAAGCTACGCCAGCTGAAGGCACTTCTTACCGCCTGGCCTTAAAAGACAAAAAGAAATATCCAGAAATTATTACTGCTGGAGAAAAAGAGCCTTTTTATACTAATTCCACTCAACTACCTGTTAATTATACTGATGATTTATTTGAAGCTTTAAAATTGCAAGATTCTTTGCAAACTAAATATACTGGAGGGACAGTTTTTCATGCTTTTTTAGGTGAATCAATTTCTGATACTAAATCAGTGAGATCTTTGATTAAAATAATTTTCGAAAGATTTCGCTTGCCGTATTTTACTTTAACCCCAACGTTTTCTATTTGTCCTGTTCATGGTTATCTTCTTGGTGAACACTTTACTTGCCCCAAGTGCACTATTGAACAGCCTTGTGAGGTTTATTCAAGGGTCGTGGGTTATCTTCGGCCGGTACAGCAATGGCACCATGGCAAGCAAGAAGAATTTGGTTTAAGAAAAACCTTTAAAGTTTGATATGCTTTTCGGCGGTCTTCAAAAAACTACTTTAGTAGATTATCCTGGAAAAATTGCAGCCACAGTTTTTACTATTGGCTGCAATTTCCGCTGTCCTTATTGCCATAATCCTGAATTAGTTTTACCGTCATTAACCCAGATGCAACCTAAACTTACTGAAGAAGAAATTCTTGATTTCTTAGCCGAAAAAAACAAATTCCTCGAAGCTTTATGTATTACTGGCGGAGAACCCACTTTAAATCCCGATTTAAAAGATTTTATAAAAAAAGTCAAAGCTCTTGGCTATCTAGTAAAACTTGATACTAACGGCTCTTTACCAAAAGTGTTAAAAGATTTAATTGATAATCGATTAGTTGATTATGTAGCTATGGATATAAAAGCCCCCCCGGAGAAATATAATCTTCTTACCTTGGGAGATATTTCGATTGAAAAGATACAAGAATCAATTGATATTTTGAAAAAAGGTAAGGTAGATTATGAATTTAGAACTACGGTTGCTCCAATTCTGTTGGAAGAAGAAGATATTTTGAAAATCGCCAATTGGATTAAGCCAGCCAAAACCTACTTTTTACAAAAATTTGAATCAATAAAAGTTTTAAGTAAAGATTACGAGGGTTTAAAGGGTTTGCCAGAAGATAAACTTCAAAATCTTATAGAGCAAATAAAGCCATTTTTCTCAAAATGTGAACTGCGATAAATCATCTCACCTGAAACTCATTCGTCTTGGTGGAGTGATTTTTTTATTAGTTTTAATTGCCATTCGTTTTAATCTAGGGCAAAATACAAGAGCTACTCAATTTTTACCTGATTTTTTTCTTAGGTTTTTTCTTGCTCTCAAACAAAGAATTAATTTTGGTTTAAGTAAAATTATTCCTGAACCGCAATTAAGCTTGATGAAAAGCTTATTTTTTGGCGGTAAAGCCAATCTTCCTTTTGAATTGAAAAAGCAAATTCGAAAAGTTGGTCTCTCTCATTTAGTAGCAGTTTCTGGTCTTAATTTGACCATTGTTACTCAAATTGTTTCTAGTTTTTTCAATGTGTTTCTCTTAGCTGGGTTTTTAAATTTTCTTTTCAGCGTATTTTTTATTTTGGGATTTACGGTAATGGCTGATTTTTCTGCTTCAGTGATTCGAGCAGCTATTATGGCTATTTTGCTTTTAATAGCGAGATTAACTCATCGTTTATATAATTCTTCTTTTGCCTTGATTATTGCTGTGCTTTTAATGATTGTCTTTAATCCCCGAATTATCATTGATGATTTTGGTTTTCAATTATCAGTTTTAGCCACTTTAGGTATTGTTTATTTATATCCTTTATTTGAAAAATGGCCCTTTTGGCAAAAAGATATTTTCAAGGGACGATCAGCTTTTTTAAAAGAAACCATGCTTTTAAGTTTCTCAGCTTTGGTATTTGTGGCGCCTTGGATCATTTATAAAACCCAGATGTTTTCTTTAGTCACTCCTTTAACTAACCTTTTAATCGTTCCTTTAGTGCCAATAATAATGGTTCTCGGTTTTTTGGTGGCTTTTCTGAGTTTTATCTTTTTCCCTTTGGCTTTCCTTGTCGGTTTTTGTCTCAATTTTTTACTTTCTTATATGCTCAAAATTATTACTCTTTTTTCTCATTGGCCAATGGCAGAAATCTTTTTTCCTCATTTTCAAGCAATCTGGTTAATAATTTATTATCTTCTTTTAATTTATTATCTTTATTACGAGCGTCGCAAAAGGATTATACTTAAAGAAAGAAATTAAAATGTCAAAAAGATATTTATTTTTTCTTCTTTTTCTTCTTCTAACCAATGTTTTTACTTGGTGGATTATTATTGACTTTAGAATGGAAAAAGAAACAGTTGCTTTTTTAAATGTCGGCCAAGGTGATGCAGAATTAATTAGAAATGCGGCTGGTAATATTTTAATTGACGCTGGTCCTAATAATAAAATTCTTTTCGAATTAGGAAAAATCTTGCCTTTTTACGATAGAACTATTGATTTATTCATTCTTTCTCATCCTAATAAAGACCATTTTAATGGTTTATTTGAAATTTTAGATAAATATAAGATAAAAGCCGTGATGCTTAATAATTTTACTTATCCCAGTTCTTCTTTTCAAAAATTATTAGAGGAATTAAAAAAACGCCATATTCTTATTATCAAAGGGTTTGAAGGAGTGAGCATTAGCTGGCCTGCCTGCGCAGGCGGGCAAACACAAGACAAACTCCTTGTTATTTATCCCCCAGAAAATTTGCTTTTTTCCAATGACCCCAATAATTCTTGTTTGGTACTGAATTTAGCTTTAGCGAACAATCAGTTTCTTTTTACCGGTGATATCAGTAGCACTCAAGAAAAAAAGCTTTCCTCTTTTCTTGCTTCTTTAAAAGACCAATTTAAAGTTTTAAAAGTAGCTCACCATGGTTCCAACTATTCTTCCTCGGATTTATTTTTGAAAACATTCAAACCTAAGATAGCAATCATTGAAGTAGGGGAAAATAGTTATAATCAGCCCCACCCAGATGTGTTAAAAAGGTTGAACGACATTGGCGCTCAAATTTTTCGCACTGATATTAACGACACCATTCAATTTATTTATGACAATAAGCTTAAAATCAAAGCTGAGAATTTTTAATCTTAATTTGCTTTGGCCGTGGTTTTATAGTAGAATATTATCATCCAATTTGACTTGTGATTTTGACTTTTGATTTTTAAATTTTGAATTTAATTTCTATGTCTCGTTTATGGATTAAAGACACGCCTCAATATTTGAACCAGGAAGTTTCTCTTTATGGTTGGGTGGATTCCCGTCGAGACCACGGGAAAATTATTTTTATTGATTTACGCGATAAAACCGGTATCGTTCAATTAGTTTTTTCTCCTGACAAAAAAGAAGTTTATGAATTAGCAGATAAATTACGTTCTGAATGGGTGATAGAGATTAGAGGAAAAGTGAATGCTCGGCCCGAAGGGATGGAGAATTCCAAAATCTTAACTGGCACGATAGAAATTGAAACTAACTCTCTTCAGGTTTTAACTGAAGCCAAAACTCCTCCTTTTGATATCTCTTCTGATGGCAAAGAGATTGGAGAAGATTTGAGACTCAAATATCGCTATTTGGATTTGCGCCGCGAACGGATGAGAAAGAATTTAAATCATCGTTATCAATTTATTAAATTTATCCGTGATTATTTAACTGAAAAAGAATTTGTTGAAGTTGAAACTCCGGAGTTAACTAAATCTACTCCAGAAGGAGCGCGGGATTATGTTGTCCCTTCAAGGTTAGATTCTGGTAAATTTTATGCTTTGCCTCAAAGTCCTCAGCAATATAAACAATTACTGATGGTAGCTGGATTAGAGAGATATTTTCAGATTGCCAGATGTTTCCGCGATGAAGATACTCGTGGTGATAGGCAACCGGAATTTACTCAATTAGATTTAGAAATGGATTTTCCAACTCAAGAAGATATTTTAGCTTTAATCGAAAATTTATTTAAAAATCTGATAGAAAAACTTTATCCAGAAAAGAAAATTCTTGAGTTTCCCTTTCCTCGCTTAACCTATCAAGAAGTCATAGCTAAATATCACACTGATAAACCTGATTTAAGAAAAAACCAAGACAATCCCAATGAATTAGCCTTTAGCTATGTGGTTGATTTTCCTCTATTTGAATGGAAAGAAGAAGAGAAACGCCCCGCCCGCCTTGCCTCGCAACGCGAAGCGGGCAGGTTTGATGCAGTTCATCATCCCTTTACGCGACCAAAATTTAATGAAGAAGAGAACATAAAAGAAATTATTGAAAGGATCAAAAAAGATCCCTCTCAGCCTTTAGCCCAGCAATATGATTTTGTTTTAAACGGTTATGAGATTGGCGGCGGCTCTTTAAGAATTCACGAGCCAGAATTATTAGAAACTATTTTTGGGATAATGGGTCATAAAAAAGAAGCCATTTACCAAAAATTTGGTCATCTTTTAGAAGCTTTTAAATATGGCGTGCCGCCGCATGGCGGAATTGCTTTAGGTCTGGATAGAATCATTATGATTTTGGAAAATGAATCCTCAATTCGGGAAGTGATTGCTTTTCCTAAAACTGGCGATGGCAAGGATTTAATGATGAATGCGCCTTCAGAAATCGACGAGAAGCAATTAAAAGAATTACACTTAAAGATTGAAAAATGATATTTTCGAGTTATGAATTTTAAAGATGAACAAACTTTGGTTTTAATTAAACCTGATGGTGTGCAAAGAAGTTTAATCGGGGAAATTATTAAACGTTACGAACAAACAGGTTTAAAATTAGTGGCTTTAAAACTAATTTTACCCAACGAAGAAATAATAGGACGACATTATCTTATTGATCCTGAATGGAAAAGAAAAACTGGTGAGAAATTAATAAATTCTTATTTATCAAAAGGATTAGAACCACCTACTCATGATTCAGAAAAAATAGGAAAAATGGTTTTGGGGCGTCTTAAAAATTATTTAACTTCTGGACCTTTAGTAGCCATGGTTTGGCAAGGAATGAACGCCGTAGGCATTGTAAGAAAGATTACTGGCGGAACAGAGCCTCTTAGTTCTGATGTAGGAACGATACGCGGAGATTTCACGATTGATTCTTATCAAGTGGCTGATACTGATAATCGAGCTGTAAGAAACTTAATTCATGCTTCATCTTCTCTTAGTGATGCTTTACAAGAAATACGGATTTGGTTCAAAGAAGAAGAAATTCTTGATTACCGCTTGATAGGAGAATCAATTCTTTATGATGTGAACCTTGATGGGATTTCAGAATAAAACTATATTTAAATTTTGTTTTTTATGTTATAATCTATCTGGGGTTTGCTGGATAAGAAATCGATTCAGAACGAGTAATAATACAAGGGAGTTCAAGTCTTTTATCCCTTGGGATAAAAGCGAGGACACCCACCTGATTCTAACTGAATTCGACCTTATTTAGCAGCCCCTCTTTTTTAGCTTTTAATTTTTAATTTAAATCTTTATTTATGGCTAGAATCTGTGCCATTTGCGGCAAACAATATAATATTGCGACTACTCGTGTTAAAACGCGCTCTGCTTATAATCCTACTTCTCGGCACCGCCAAAAGGCTAATCTTCAATGGTATAAACCGCCTAATGGTAAAAGGATTAAAATTTGCACTTCTTGTCTCAAAAGACTTACCAAATCAACTTAAGATGAAACCGCAAGTTGATAAAAACAAATGTCTTGGTTGCGGAATGTGTATCAGTTTATGTCCAGCAGTTTTTGAATTGAAAAACAACAAATCCCAGATAAAAGAAAAAGTTGCTTTAGAGAAATACAAAGATTGCATTAAAGAAGCAGCAGAAAATTGTCCTGCTGGGGCTATTAAAATTACGGAAAAATAATACAGAATACAGAATACAGAATACTGTATACAGTATGACGGGCTGTGGCGCAGTTGGTAGCGCGCACCCTTGGGGTGGGTGAGGTCGTGGGTTCAAGTCCCACCAGCCCGACTGAACGTAAAGTAATATAAAATATGGAGATAAAATATATCAATCTTTTTAAAGGGGTGGATTTGACAGAAAGAAAGCTGCCAATCCTTATTGAAAGGAGTAAAGAAGGAGGCGGACCGGTTATTTGGCTTTGCGCCGGCATCCACGGCGATGAAGTAACGGGTATTGAGGTTATTCACCGAATCTTTAACTATCTTAAACGAATCCCATTAAAAAAAGGTTCTCTTTATGCTATCCCCATTATTAATTCTGCGGGGTTTGAAATGGTTAACAGAGAAAACCCCTATGATGACGAAGATATTAACAGAAATTTTCCAGGCGATCCTGATGGCAATACCACTGAAAGATTGACTAATGCTATATTTAACAGCATCATAGAAACCAAACCAGATTTAGTAATTGATTTGCATGCCGACACTCAAAATTCTCTTGCTTATGCAATAATTGATCGGCCAGTAAGCGCCAAAACTGAGATCAAAGAAGCGCTTGAGAAGAGCTGGAAATTGGTTGAAAAATTTGGCATTACAGTAACCTATGAAGTCGAAATTGACATCTACAGAAAATACGGATTAGACAAAAGTTTAACCGGTGCTTTAATTAATCGAAACCAAATTCCTTCTTTCGTTGCGGAGCTTGGCGGTCCAAGAGTTATTGATGAACACTTTGTTAGAATAGGAATGAGAGGGATTAGAAACATCCTAAATCACTTCCAGATGATTGAGGAAAAAGAAAAACCCTGGGTTTCGGAAACAAAAATTAAAACAACTGAAAAATTAGAATTGATAGAAAACATCACTTCCAGCGAAAGTGGAATTGTGGAATATTTAATAGAACCCGGCCAATTTGTCAAAGCAGATACTCCGCTTGTAAAAATTACCAATGTCCTGGGAAAAACCGAGGAGCTTATTAATGCCGACCAAGATTTCTACATTATTTCTCTAAACGATTATTCGATTTCTTTTCCTGGTAGTAATCTGCTGACTGCCGCCGCTCCTCTGTCACAACCCCAGGAATCAGATTCTCAATCTAATTACCCCGTTCCCTAGACAAATATCTTTTTTGTAAAAAACGCAGAATTGGCCTGAGGTAATTGCTTTTTGTGGTTTATTAAAAACAATCTTCGCTCGATTCTTATTTAAAAAATAAAGATTTGCTGAAGCTGATTTGCTGCGATATCTAATTTTGGCGCTGACCTTTATTGATTTTTTATTAATTTTTCCTGAAATAAAATTTAAAGGCGAAAGAATCGCTTCTTTTTTATATAAATCTTTTTTATTTTTTGAAACAATAAGTTTATTGCCTTTTTTATTAAAATCAACAACATAATAAGGCCCCTTAGGCATTTTTAATCCTTTTCTCTGGCCAATCGTATAAAAATATAAACCTTGATGAGTGCCCAAAATATTGCCTTTTAGATTTATAATTGGTCCCGGATTTGTTCCAATTTCTTTTTGAATAAAAAGAGGTAAAGCTTGGTTGGAAACAAAACAAAAATTTTGGCTTTGCTTTATTCTCTCAAAATAAAGGAAGCCTTCTTTTTTAGCAATTTTATATACTTCTGCTTTTTGATAATTACCCAAAGGCAAGATAATATGGGCTAATTGTTTTTGGTTTAAAGAGCTTAAAGAATAACTCTGGTCTTTATTGTTATTTTTGCCTTTCAAAAGTTCGTAAAGGTCGGTTTTTTTATTGAATCTGATTTTTGCATAATGACCAGTGGCCACATGAGGAATTTTCATTTTCTCTGCTAATTTTATTAAGAGCTGAAATTTTAAATTTCGATTGCAAATCACGCAGGGATTGGGCGTATGATATTTTTTTAATTCTTTGATAAAATAATTAATGACTTCTTTTTTAAATTCTTTTTGAGCATCAATAACAAAATAGGGGACTTGAAGTTTTTTGCAGATAGTTTCCGCAATTCTTATTGATTCTGGCGTGCAGCAAACATTATCGCGGCAAGCATTAACTTTGTTTTCCCAAATAGGTAATTTTAGAGTCACCCCAATTGGCTCAAATCCCTGCTTTTTTAATAAAATTAAAGCTACTGACGAATCCACTCCGCCAGACATGCCGACTATTATTCTTTTATTATTCGTTTTTGTGTGATTCTTCATAGAAGCTTGACAATATGCTATAATAATTCAGAAAAGAAAACAATGGATTTAATTACTTACGAAGATTTTAAAAAATTAGATTTACGGGTGGCAAAAATTCTGGAGGCTGAAAGAGTAGAGAACTCAGAAAAATTAATTAAACTTCAAATTGATGCAGCTGGAGAAAAACGCCAAATTGTTGCAGGCATTGGCAAATTTTATAATCCTGAAGATTTAATTAATAAACAAATCGTGGTAGTCGTGAATTTAGAATCAAGAAAATTAATGGGTGAAGAGAGCCAAGGCATGCTCTTAGCTGCCTCAAACGAAGATCAAATTTCCCTTTTAATGCCCGATAAAGAAATCCCACTTGGCTCAATCGTAAGATAAATATTATGTCTGTTTTTGATTTTACTTCAAAAGAAAAAGAAGAATTGTTTCACATTTTTAACAGCCGCGAAACAGGTCTCACGAAAGACGAAGCATCAGCTTTACAAAAAACCTTTGGTTTGAATGAAGTAAAAACAAAAGAAGTCAGTTTTGCTAATATTCTATTCAGGCAGTTTAAATCTGCCTTTTTTTATCTTCTTTTTATTGCTGGTATTATTGCTTTTGCTCTTGGACAAAACATAGAAGGACTTTTAATTCTTATTTTCGCATCAATCAATGTATCTTTTGGTTTTTGGCAAGAATATCGAGCTCAAAAAACGACCAATGCCTTAAGACAATACTTAGCAAGACAGGCCAAAGTTATAAGAAATAAAAAAGAACAAATCATCGACAGCAGATTTTTAGTACCCGGCGATATTGTTATTCTTGAAGCCGGTGATGTTGTAGCCAGTGATTTGAGACTTTTAGAAAGTAGCGATTTAGCTATTAATGAATCAGTTTTAACTGGTGAATCACAGCCAGTCAACAAGACTTCGGATAAAATATTAAATATCAAAGCAATTTTTGAAGCAAAAAATATTGCTTTTTCTGGAACTGCCGTAGTTTCTGGCAAAGGAAGGGGAATAGTAATTAATACAGGAAAAAATACCGAGTTTGGCAAAGTAGCAAAGCTTACCGCTTCTATCATTAGGCCAAGCATTTATGAGAAAGAATTAACCGATTTTTCTAAAATTATTTTCAAAACAGTTTTTATTACTTTTCTTGTCATTTTCGCCCTGAATTTAATTTTAAAAAGACAACCAAATTTAAGTTATTTTATAATTTTTTGTTTGGCTTTAATCGTGGGTATTGTGCCCGAAGCCTTGCCCGTTGTCGTCAGTTCATCGCTTTCTCGGGGAGCCTTAAAACTCTTAAGGAAAAAAGTTGTGGTAAAAAGATTATCTTCAATTGAGGATTTAGGCGATATGGAGATTTTATGTACGGATAAAACAGGTACTTTAACGGAAAATAAATTAAAGGTAGAGACGGTTATCTCTAATGATAAAGACAAATGTCTTTTATATGCTCTTTTAGCCTCATCATTTTTAAAGAAAGAAATTTTAAGCAATCCTTTTGATATTGCCATTTCAGAAGTGATAAAAGACAAAAATTCTGCTAAAAATTTTAAATTAATCGAGGAAGCGCCTTTTGATTTTAAAAGGCTGAGAAATACTGTTCTTCTAAAAAATACAGAAGGGAAGGAAATATTAATTAGTAGGGGCGCAGCTGAGGCTATTTTAGGAATTTCTTCCGAGTTTGATTTCGAGCAAAGTAAGAAAATAGGTGAAGAAATTAAAAATAGAGAAAAACAAGGCGAAAGAATTTTGGCAGTTGCTTTCAAAGAGATTTCTCCAGGTGAAAACTTTAAAGAAGCTGATTTCGAGAGAAACGAGAAAAAAGGTTCTTCTGAGCGAAGCGAAGAAGGTTCTTATAATAATCTTCGCTTTTTAGGCTATATTTCTTTTTCTGATCCCTTAAAAGAAACAGCCCATTTGGCTGTCAAATTAGCTAAAAAATTAAAAGTCAAAATTAAAATTATCACCGGTGATAGCAAAGAAGTTGCTGGGAAAATAGCTTTAGACGTTGGTCTAATTGATGATGCTACAAAAGTAATTTTAGGAACAGAATTAGAAGATCTTAACGAGGAAGAACTTTTTAAAAAATGCGAGGAATTTTTTGTTTTTGCTCGTATTGCTCCAGAAACAAAATTAAAAATTATAAAAGCTTTACAAAAGAAATACGAGGTAGGGTTTTTAGGCGAGGGAATTAATGATGCTCCTGCTTTAAAAGTCGCCAATGTGGGAATTGCTGTTAAAGAAGCAACCGATGTTTCCAGAGATGCCGCTGATATTTTATTATTAGACAGTGATTTAAAAGTGATTATTGAAGGTATCAGAGAAGGTCGAATCATCTTTGCTAATATTAATAAATATATTAAATGCACTTTGTCTGCTAACTTTGGCAATTTTTATTCTATTGCCATAATGTCTTTAATTTTGCCCTTTTTACCAATGCTTCCTCCTCAGATTTTACTCGAGAATATTTTATCCGATGCCCCTCTAATCGCCATTTCTAATGATTCTGTAGACATTCAGGAGTTAAGAAGGCCCAAGGTGTATGCTTTATCAAAAACCTTTCCCCACATCTTTATTTTGGCCATCATTAGTTCTGCTTTTGATTTCATTTTCCTGGCAATTTTTCATAAACAGCCTCAAGCCTTAATTCAAACTCTTTGGTTTACCTTGAGTTTAATTACTGAGATTATTCTTATCTTTTCCATCAGAACTCGCCACGTATTTTGGAAAACTGCCAAACCAGGTAAAATTTTAGTGATTTCTTCAATTTCCATTGTTATTTTTACCTTACTTCTGCCTTTTCTCAGGTTTGGCCGAACATTATTCTCCTTTAGTCCTCCCCAAGTCTCTTCTTTATTGATTATCTGCCTTTTGGGTTTAGCTTATCTTATTGCTAACGAATTAGCCAAAAAACTATATTTTAGCCGCCATTAATTGTATAACAATCGCTCGTCTTTTCTTTTGCTCATTTGGCAGGGGAGGAGCCTCGCTCACCTCTCCCTATCTAAATGGGGTTTAATAAATAAACCCCTAAATAGATGATCCCTCCCCTGAATCATTCGCAGAAGAAAAGACTCGCTCTTCAGGTTTTAATTTAAAAATTAAAAATTAAGATTTATTTAAAAATTTAAAATTTAAAATTGATTTAAAGTATGGGTGTTGAAAATACCTCTTAATAGAGGTAAAATATTAAAAGGTCGAGTATAACTTTAATAATTTTAAATTTATGACCAATAAAACAACCAAAACAATAATTATTGTCTTAATCGCCATTGTTGTTATTGGAGTGATTTATCTTCTTTTGTCTAAAAAATCAGAGGTAAATATTGAACAAGGAGAAACCACAACTACAACAACTACTATTTCCGTTTCAAATTCCATTGATTGTAAAGCTGATTCAAATTGTTTATCCACGAATTTCTTGTCTTGCAAACCCCTTGAATTTAAAATGGAATTTATTGAACCGGGTTCTCAATATATCATTACTGTGATAGGCGAAGAAGGGGATCAATGTCATTACCTGACAAAAGTCATTAACCCCGATGGTTCAATACTCATGGGTTATGAGTGCAAAGTTCCTTTAACCGAGATTTCCTTAGATACAGTCAAACATTTCTTTGGTCAAGATACTGGCGCAGTCAAAGATAAACAGGCCCAATTAGAAAAAGATTATTGTGTTTCTCTTCAGTAGAATTACTGGTCAAGATGAATATTCTCTAAAAAGCGGCTTATTAGCCGCTTTTTTGGTAGTTTTTTGTCATTGCGAGCCCCGATTTATCGGGACGAAGCAATCTCTCCTTGAAAGTCATAATAGGGAAGCGCCTCTTGACATAGATACCTGATTTACTATAAAATGATAGTAAATATGGAACCTATCTCAAAAGACAAGGTAATCAAAACACTGTACCAAAAAAAGGTGAGTTTTTTTGATATTGGCGATGCAAAAAGAATTTTCAGAATAAAAAAGGACAAAACTCTTTATGAATTGTTACGAAGATTAGAAAAAAGTGAAGTTATTGAGCGAATAACTAAGGGCAAATATTATTTTCCTTTCAGAGAATGCAATGAACTAGAATTAGCTAATTTTTTAGTCAATCCTTCTTATGTTTCTTTGGAATCAGCCCTTTCTTTTTACGGTATTTTGTCTCAGTTTCCTTATACCATTACTGCTGTTACTCCCTTAAAAACCAAAAAGATAATTTATAAAGGCAAAGAATACGAGTTTTCTCATATAGAAAGCAAGTATTTTTTCGGTTTCGTAAAAAAAGATAAATTTCTTATCGCCTCGCCAGAAAAAGCCTTACTCGATGAACTTTATTTTATGGCAAAAAAATTAAGAAAAATTTCAATTGCTGAGTTAGATTTAAGTTTGATTGATAAAAATAAATTCAAAAAATTAAGTAAAAGATATAAATTTTTGCCCCTCCAAAACCTCATTCAAAAATTAAAACTATGATAGACAAAGAAACACTACAAGATTTAGCTAAAGAAATGAAGATTGACTTGTTTACTGTCTTTCGCGAGTACCTTCAACTTGTATTTTTAAAATATTTTTACAGTCAAAAGGAAAGCGAAAAAGTTTATTTTAAAGGCGGAACGGCCTTACGATTTTTATTTGGTTCTTTTAGATTCTCCGAAGATTTAGATTTTACCAGTATTTTATCAGAAAGAAAGTTAAAGACTTTAATTGAAAAAACTCTTCAGGATCTGAATAAAGAAGTGGGGGAGATATCATTTAAAGAAGAGGGAACAATCACTGATGCTTTTACCGGCAGAATTTTTCAAAAAATCCCCGAATTCAATTTTCCTCTCACAATCAGGTTAGATTTTTCTTTAAGGGAAAAACCTTTTTTAATCGAAACTTCTTATATTGAGACAATTTTTCCGGTTGGACCCTTTCCCCAAGTTTCTCATTTAAAAATTGAGGAATTGATGACAGAAAAAGTGAGAGCAGTTTTAACCAGAAATAAAGGAAGAGATATTTTTGACCTTTACTTTCTTCTTTCAAAACACATCCTAATTGACTGGGAATTAGTTAATAAAAAAATGGCATTATATGAAAAAACCGCTGATATTCAAAAATTAATTCAAGCAATCAATGAATTTCCTCAAGGAGAAATCAGAAATGATTTAACGAAATTCCTTCCCTTAACCCACCGCAGTCTTGTAGAAAAAATAAAAGAGTTAACTTTAGAAAAATTATTAGTTTTGCCTCAATTTTAAATTTTGCGGTTTGGATATTAAATTAAAAATTATGATTTCAGTTAAAAATGAGGGAATAATTTTAGAGAAAACAAATCTGGAATTCGAAAATAAGGGTGTTTTTAACCCTGCCTGCATCCAGGTGGATGGCATTACTCACATGTTCTATCGGGCAATTAACCATAATGATATTTCTTCCATAGGCTACTGTCAGCTGAAAGATAATAAAGTTATTAAAAGACTTAAAGAGCCAGTGCTCTTTCCCGAATATGATTACGAGAGAAAGGGCGTAGAAGATCCAAGAATTGTTTTTCTTGATGGTATCTACTATTTATTCTATACCGCCTTTGATGGACAAAATGCCCTCGCCGCATATGCCACTACGAGCGATCTTGTTAACTTTAAAAAACACGGTGTCATCTCTCCGCAAATCTCTTATTCTGATGCGATGGATCTGATTCGCAATAAGCATTTTCCCCAAAGATACTTTCACTACGAACGACGAATGAAGCGATACCGTGGGCCAGACGTATTGCTTTGGGACAAAAACGTCTTCATTTTTCCAAAAAAAATTAATAATTTGTTTTGGCTTGTGCACCGGATTATGCCGAGCATCCAGATTGCAACCTTTAAAGATTTCTCGGAGCTAACTCCCGCCTACTGGTATGAATATTTAAAAACGTTCGAGCGCCATATTCTACTGAACCCCCGTTATCGTTTTGAGAATCATAAAATCGGCGGGGGGTGCCCGCCTATTGAAACAGAGGCTGGCTGGCTCTTTATCTATCACAGTGTTGGACGAACGTTTCTGCACAAGCGGTATGGCGCCGCTGCCGCCCTCCTCGACCGCGCAAACCCACAGAAGGTCATTGCTCGGCTTCCGTATCCTCTATTTTCTCCATCATCCAGTTGGGAGCGGAAGGGAAACGTTAAAAATGTAGTCTTCCCAACGAGCGCATTGATAAAAAATGGCCGTTTATATATTTATTATGGGGCTGCCGATAAGTTAATCGCCGCGAGATCTGTTGACCTCGTAGAGCTGTTGGCTGAACTTAAGAAAAGCTCCGTCTAAAAACATTATGAATCAACAAACAAAGTCAAAGGCAAATAAAGCAATTTCTGACGGGGTGAGCACTGACCAGTCATTGCCAAGGCGGGATCTTGCTGTGGCGGGACAAAATAAATCCCTGCCTCGCCCTGCCTACCGGCAGGCAGGCGGCAAGGCAGGTTGGATTGTCTGTCTGGCCACCTTCCCGCCGCGACAGTGCGGTATAGCTACCTTTACCGCTGACCTTACCAATGCTATTGATCAAATGTTTGGACCGTCGGTTAAGTCAAAGATTGTCGCGATGAATCTTACTGAACTAAGTCATTTCCCCTATCCTGACAAAGTAATTCTCCAGATAAGCCAGCCTCGTGAAGAGGACTATGTTAATGCTGCCAACAAGCTCAACCAGCTCAAAGAGGTAAAGCTTGTCAACATTCAACATGAATTCGGTATCTTCGGAGGGGAATATGGCTCACATCTGCTTCTCCTTCTGAAAAAACTTCAGAAACCGATTGTTACTACCTTACACGCTATTCTTCCCACTCCAGATGAAAGAATGCGCAACATCGTTCGAGCTATAATGAAATATTCGAAAGGAATAATCGTTATGACTTACTCCTCAAGGGAAATTCTCAAGAAGGATTATGGGTTAGATCCTGATCGAATTCAAGTTATTCCTCATGGAATCCATCATGTTCCCTATAGAACCAGTGAGCGCGCCAAGTCTAGCCTCGGCTTTTCTGGCAAACTAATCCTTTCAACCTTTGGGTTTCTTAGTCCTGGCAAAGGGGTTGAGTATGCAATCGAGGCTTTACCAAAGGTAGTAGAAAAATTCCCTAATGTTCGATTTCTTATCGCTGGTGTCACTCATCCTGTTGTTTTGGAACAGGAAGGCGAAACCTACCGTAATTTTCTTACTAAAAAAGTGCATCAACTTGGTTTAAGCAACTACGTTTCTTTTTATAATACCTATTTTGATGTAAATAAACTTCTTCAATTTTTAGAGGCTACTGATGTTTATCTTTCCACCTCTTTAAATCCAAACCAGGCCGTCTCCGGTACTTTATCTTATGCTCTTGGCAGCGGTCGTCCGGTTATATCCACAGCCTTTGCTCAAGCCAAACAAGACATTACGAATGAGGTCGGTATATTGATTGACTTCAAAAATCCGCAGGCTTTTACCGATGCCATCATTAAATTAATAAGTGATAATGAATTATGTTTACAGATGGGTAAAAATGCTTATTTTCGCACCAGGCATATGACCTGGGAAAATGTTGCCCATTCCTACATGAAATATTTCTCGCAATTTGCGCCGGAGCTAACCCTGGGACAAAGAAAACTTCCACCTATAAAACTTGAACATTTGGTTAAATTGACTGATAATTTTGGCGTTATTCAGTTTGCCAAGCTGATTGAACCGGATTTTTCTTCTGGATATACTTTAGATGATAATGCCCGAGCCTTAATCGCGGTCGTTCTTCATTATAAAAAATTTAAAACTCTTTCTGCGCTAAAACTTGCCTCCATATATCTCAACTTTCTTTATCATGTAGCTAGGTCTGATGGTTATTTTGACAATTATGTCAATTCAAACCGCGTTATTGATAAGCAAAGAAATGTCCAGAAAAATTTAGAAGATTCCAGTGCCAGGGCCCTATATGCTCTTGCCTTAGTTTCAATTACCAAACAAATTCCCAAACGTTTTAGAAAACAAGCCCATTCTCTCTTTGAAAAAAGTTTTCAGAAAAACATTACTTTTTCCTCGCCGAGAGCTATCGCTTTTTACATTAAGGCTCTCCATTGTTTGCTTTCAAAATGGAAAGAACCCAAGACTCTCGCTGTATTAAGGTCCTGCTGCGAACAACTTATAATTTTATATGAAAAGAGTCGATCGTTGGACTGGGAGTGGTTTGAGCATTATTTAACATATTCAAATGCCATCCTGCCAGAAGCACTCATCCTCGGGTACAAAATAACCGGAGAGAGAAGATATCTCGAAGTGTCTGAAAAAACCTTCGACTTCTTAATTAAACATACCTTTACCCCGTTAGATAGTAAACATCTAACGGGGTTTAAGGACAATATGTACGTTCCTATCGGTCAAAGTGGCTGGTTTCCCAAGGGAGAGACAAGGCAGTATTTTGACCAGCAGCCCGAGGACACCACTGCCACTGTAGAAGCTCTCAATGTAATGTTTCAGGTAACAAATAAGAAGCATTATAAGGAATTAGCGAACATCGCATTTAATTGGTTTCTAGGGGATAATATTCTTGGGCAGGTTATATATGATCATACCACTGGAGGATGTTATGATGGGATTGGGGAAAAATTTATTAATCTCAACCAGGGTGCCGAATCTACAATTTCTTATCTTTTTGCCCGTCTCTCTTTTGAGGAATAAATCTAACACTTATGAAAAATAAAAACAAAACAATTTTAAGACCTTGGGGCAAATATGTTATTCTGGAAAAAAAGCGGGATTATTGGATCAAAAAATTATTTGTGCGCCAAGAAGAGAAATTAAGCCTTCAAAGCCATAAAAACCGATTTGAGATTTGGATAGTGCTTTCCGGAAGAATTGAGGTTATTAAAGGAAATTCGCATCTTTTGCTTAAAAAGGGAGAATTTTTGAAAATAAATAAAAAAGAAAAACATAGAATAACCGGGCTCAAAGATTCATGGATTCTTGAAACGGCCTTTGGCCAGATGCGAGAAAATGATATAATCCGCTTTAAAGATACTTATGGACGAATTAAATCCCGTTAGAGATAGGAAACCTTTGGTTTCCGTTCTTCTTTCGGGGTCGGTAGGAAGTTCGTTTTTTTCAAATAATAATAATTGTCAATAAAATTAACAATAATGATCTCTAACGGGATAAATAAACCATTAGAAAAATTAGATCTGGATTTTATCAGAAAAAATGTAAAAGCTGTCACGTTTGATTTGGACGGCGTTATTGTGCCGACTGGCACCTTTTTACGGGAGAGCGTTGACGGGACGGAATTATCTATGAGAACGCACAAGTTAAGCAAAGAGATGATAGAAATGATTAAAGAGCTTAAAAAATATGTCTGGATTAATTTCTCAAGTGGCCGAGCGCTTCTTTATCTTGAGCATATGCTCGAAGATATTTTATGGGACAAGGTTTCACTCATTGCCGAAAATGGAAATTTTATTTTGATAGACGGCAAAATAGAGCAGCTTTCTTTATATGATCAAAATTATTTTCAAAAAATTGCAGACATTCGAAATGACCTTAAAAAATTAAAAGAGGAAAAACCAGACAGTGTTTACGGATTTGAACCAAAGCATATTATTATCACAGTTCACACAGCCGAGAAAATGCCCGAAATAGAAGAAATTGTAAAAAAGCATGATAAAGAAAAAGAGCTTTATTGTCTATGGACAAGCGAAGGATACGATATTGGGCATAAAAAAACAAATAAACTGACTGCTCTTTTATACCTGGCTAAAAAGTTAAAAATCAAACCAGAAGAGATGATTACGACTGGTAATAATCTAAACGATAAAGAAATGCTTGATTTTGGGATTGGCGTCAGCGTTGATCCGGAACAAGTGAGTGGAAAGTACGCCATTCCTAAGAAAAAAGGCGTATTGGGCGGAGAAATTCTTGCTAAATATCTTCTAAAAGCATATGAAATTTATTGTTCAAACAAAAGGTAATTGTGATTTTATTGATATAACAGAAAAAGTGAAAGAATTAGTAGGCCAATCTTCAGTCAAAGAAGGAGTAGTTTTAGTTTTTGTTAAAGGCTCTACAGCCGCCATTACTTTGATAGAGAAAGAAGAAGGAATTTTTCAAGATTTTAAGGAGATTTTGGAAAAAATAGCCCCTGAAAAAGCTGATTATCATCATCACAAAAAATGGAGAGATCATAACGGCGCCGCTCATATTAAATCCGCTTTAATTAAACCCGAAGTAGTTATTTCTTTAGAAAATGGAAGTTTAGATTTAGGAACTTGGCAGCAAATTATTCTCATGGATTTTGACGAAAAACCTCGCGAGAGAGAAATAATTGTGAAGATAATAAAGGGAGAATAAAATATATAAATGGTAATTGATTTATGGCAAATCCTCATAAAAAGAATTTTCTTCCCATAAGAAAGCCACCTCGTCTTAGTGCTGAGCAGCATAAATTTGGCATTAAAAAGGTTAAAAAACTAAAGAAATCTAAGAAATAAAATCACCTAAGCGGCTTTTTAGCCGCTTTTTGTTATTTTTTGTCATTGCGACCGAGCACTCAACGCCTTGAGTGCTCGGTCGCAATCTCATTCCTAATGCTTGACAAGTCTATTTTTGCACAGTATTCTATTTGTAGTGTGCAAAGAATGGATTTTTTGCGCAGTATAAGTATAAAAATATGCTAAAAGACATAATTTTAAGGCAAAAGCAAGAAAAAGAACGGCTTTTATCACTCTCATACATAGAAAGGACAAAAATCCGAGAAGCCAAAAAGTGGCTAAGCTCGGATTTGATAAAAGTCATTTTTGGTCCGCGCCGAGCTGGCAAGTCAGTGTTTTCTTTAATGCTCCTCAAAAATCAACCGTTTATGTATTTCAATTTTGATGACGAAATTTTAACTGATAGCAACGGTATAAATTTAGATGAATTAATGAAAGGATTGCACACTGGCTATGGTGAAACGAAAACTATACTTTTTGACGAAATTCAAAATCTGCCCAGTTGGGAATTATTTATCAATCGTCTCCACCGCCAGGGATATAATTTAATCTTAACCGGCTCTAATGCGAAATTATTAAGTCATGAATTAGCAACCGCTTTGACTGGCCGGCATATACCGATAGAGATTATGCCGTTTGATTTTAAAGAGTTTTTGCGAGCGAAAAATTATCAAATAGACCAGGAATACCAAACTCTACCCCAAAAGCGCGCGGAAATTTTAAATTTAATGGAAACTTATTTGTTGAACGGTGGCTTTCCTGAAATAGTTGTTAAAGGTATGGATCCAAAAGGATATCTGGAGGTTTTGTTTGATTCTTTACTTTTTAAGGACGTCGTAAAAAGGCATAAGGTTAAATTTTCAACGCAAATAGACAATCTTGGTTCGTATTTGATAAATAATTTTTGTAATTATTATAGCTTGCGTAAATTAGTTAGTGTTTTAAACTTTAGAAGCGGCGTAACCGCAGAAAAATACACGGGGTATTTGGAAGAAGCCTATGTCATTTTTTCTTTGCATCGTTATTCCGTCAAGGCTGGGGAGCGGATAAAATCGCCTAAAAAAATTTATGTAGTTGATAATGGTTTTATTTGGGCGAAAGCAATTCAGCATTCGCCGGACAGAGGCCGGTTGATGGAAAATTTGGTTTTTACCGAATTGATAAAAAGAGGATTTAAATACAATCACGATTTGTTTTATTATAAAACCAGAAACAATCGCGAAGTTGATTTTGTTCTTAAAAAAGGAACGATAATTGATGAATTGATGCAAGTGTTTTATCAAACTGGCGATCCAGCTATTGAACAGAGAGAAACAAAGGGACTTTTAGAAGCCTCGGAAGAATTACACGTTGATAAACTTACTGTTTTGACTTGGGATGAAGAAAAAAGAGTGGAAAGAAATAAAAAAATAATAAATTTTGTCCCCCTTTGGAAATGGCTTTTAAATCAAGATATATATAAATGAAAAAGCACCGCTTTTGGACGGAACCAAAAAAGGTGCTTTTCCCTGTGTATTCTATTTATATATTAGCAAACCTAAAAAGAATGTCAAGTGTTTTAGGCAGATAATTAAGCGGCCTAAACAGCCGTTTTTTTGTTATCTTTTGTTATTGCTCGCCCCACCAGAGGCGGGGCGAGGAGCATAGCAACAAAGCAATCTCTTTATTGAAAATACCCCTTAAGAGGGGTAAAATATAAAGAAATGAATCAGCTGCCAAATTATATTTTTATAACCGGCGGAGTTTTCTCCGGATTAGGAAAAGGCATAGCCACTGCTTCAATAGGCAAAATTCTCCAATCTCGGGGATTTAAAGTCACTTGTATCAAAATTGACCCATACATCAACGTTGATGCTGGCACTTTAAGACCTACTGAGCATGGTGAGGTTTTTGTGACTGAAGATGGCGGAGAAACAGACGAAGATCTGGGACATTACGAAAGATTTTTAGATATAAATTTATCAAAAGAAAACAGTATTACCACTGGAAAAATTTATAGCGAGGTCATTAAAAACGAAAGGGAAGGAAAATATTTGGGAAAAACCGTTGAGGCAATTCCTCATTTAACCGATGAGATAAATAGAAGAATAAGAGATATCGGGCAGCAAACAGGCGCTGATTTTGTTTTGATTGAAATCGGGGGAACAGTGGGGGAATATCAAAATGAGTTATATTATAGAGCGGCAAGAATAATGAAAAACGAAGGGGAGCAAGTTTTGTTTTGTCATTTAGTTTATTTACCCATCCCCGAACATCTTGGAGAAATGAAAACAAAACCGGCCCAACAATCAGTGGAAATGTTGGGAAGATTGGGAATTCAACCGGATTTTATCATTTGCCGGGCAAAATATTCTATTGACGAAAAAAGAAGAGGGAAAACCGCCACTTTTTGCAATGTCAATAAAGAAGACATTATCTCCAATCCGGATCTGGACTACTCTTATAAATTGCCGATAATTTTTGAAGAACAAAATCTTGGGGAGAAAATCTTGAAAAAATTTAGTTTAAAAGAAAAAGAAAAAGATTTGACTTCTTGGAGAGAATTTGTAACTAAATTTGAAAATTCCACCAAGAAAATAAAAATTGGAATCATTGGCAAATATTTTGACACCGGAGATTTTAAGTTAGCCGATTCTTACGTTTCCGTAATAGAAGCCGTAAAGCATACTTGCGCAAAGAATGAAGCAAAAGCGGAAATACTCTGGATAGATTCAAAAGATTTTGAAAAAGACGAAAAGAATCTTGAAATTTTAAAAGATCTTCAGGGGATAATAATTCCTGGCGGTTTTGGCAAATCAGGCGTCGAAGGAAAAATTTTGGCGATAAAATATGCCAGAGAAAACAATATTCCGTTTTTAGGTTTGTGTTATGGACTTCAGATGGCGGTGATAGAATTTGCCAGAAATGTTTGTAAATTAAAAAACGCAAACTCTACAGAAGTTGACTCCGAAACGCCCTATCCAATAATAGATTTCTTGCCTTGGCAAAAAGAACTGATCAAAGAAAACAAATACGGCGCCACTATGAGATTGGGCGGCCAGATTGTAAAGATAAAAGAAAATACTTTGGCTTTTAAATTATATGGAAAAAACCAAGTTGTTGAAAGATTCCGTCACCGCTATGAAATCTCTCCAGATTATGTTGAAATTTTAGAAAAAAATGGATTTTTATTCTCTGGTTCAACGCCTGATGAAAAAATAAAACAAATAGGGGAGATACCACGCCATAAATTTTTTATCGGCACCCAATTTCATCCGGAATTTACTTCTCGTCCTTTAACGCCAAATCCATTATTTGATGGATTTATAAAAGCCTGTTTGTTATAAATTTGTTCTTGCGAGCGTTAGCGAAGCCCTGCCTGCGCAGGCAGGCCGCTTTTTTGGTATGTTTAGGCTAGTTGAAAATACCTATTAAGAGGGGTAAAATATAAAATGTATTGACTTTGTGGTAAAAATATACTACAATTGTGGTAGAAATAAACCATAATAAAATGATCTTAATAAAATCAAAATTAAGCCAAAAAATTTTAACCTATTTTTTTACC